>ERZ825896.349-NODE-349-length-62126-cov-8.618485_pt1 | contig 62126 bp, 56 predicted proteins | sample MGYA00519858_ERZ825896 | MGnify/ENA primary metagenome ERZ825896 (study PRJEB31778, sample SAMEA3449214) | human gut metagenome | biome: human gut; feature: human-associated habitat; material: faeces | place: United Kingdom | collected 2010/2012 ... | reverse complement strand
GTCTTATTTCTCAGCATTCTTTAAAATGATTAACATTTTGGAATGCTGAGTATAATGCTTCAAATGTTAATGTTTCCATTTGAAGCAGAATCAATTGCATATATCGTTTCAAGCCATCTTGGCATTGATACATCGGACTATTCATTCCCGTATGTTGCTACGTGGGGATTATCGACTGAGCCATCAGACTTGGAGAATGTAAAGCAGAATTTAAAGTGTATTAAAAGTACATCATTTGATCTAACATCTAAAATTGATACGTACATGGAACAATTGCAGGCACAGCAGGAGCAAAATAAAGTCAATGTTCAAATTGCAATCAATTGGTCAGAAAATGGCACTGTTGCTCAGTACTCAGAAGAAAGCAATATTGCCCCAGAAGATAAGCTTTCTTTTGCAGAAGCAAATGAATTGCTAAAAAGAATGAACGATCATCTCAAGGATACTATGCTTGGATATGACAAAACAGATTATGAAATCACACTTTACAAGGAAAATGATGCTGATCCTTATGTTTATTCTGGAAGATATGATATAGGAAGTGAAAATGGAGATATCATTGATACAATCTCTCATTATCTGGATTGGAAAATTGAACATGAAAATGATCAGAATGCATTGCTTTTTAAAAATGATTTTATTCCTGAAGCAGAAGCAGGACGAAAATTGTCAGTGGATGAAGCAAAACGAGTCGACAAGATTTTTGATGAAATGCTTAAAAGGGAATTGAAATATAAGACAATCAATTTCACAAGAGAACATTTTGAAACAGTGGATACAGCACGTGATGTTATGCGAGTAGAAGAAAAAATGGATGAGCTGTACAACAATGGCGATATATCAGGAAAGACTCATGATGAAGTATTAAATCATCTTTCTGAAGTTGAAGAAGCTCTATATGAACGAATCAAAGATAATATGGAAAACAACTTTCTATTTAAAACTCAAGTTGAAAATGCAGTCAATGCAGATGGTGAGTTTGGATATAAACGAGCACTTTACAATCAAGATGATGTGTACAAGGATGTCGTTAAAGATGTACTGGAAATTGATGACTTACAGAAAGATGCAGATGAAATGGAATTATAGTTAAGGCAGATTGCCTTAAGGAGGTATATAAAATGAATCACATGACATTCAAAGATAAAGAAGGATTTGATATTAATGTTCTTGCTTTTGATGGAGAATCTAATTTTGCAATTTTAGATCGCACTTCTACTGGTTCACCAACACCTTATGTTGTGGTTAAGGGACTGGATACGGAATCAGCTACTTGGTCTAATTCGGAAGGGTATTTTTCTAATTATGAGGATTGTGTAAGAAAATACAAATCATCTGTACTGGAACATACGAAGTCAGATATCCCTATGAAAGCAATGTTTGAATACTTGTTGCGTAGAGATATTGAACCTATGCTTTCCTGCACTTTAACAGATGAAGAAGTTTGTCAGGCATATGACTGCTTTATGCAGAATGATGATTTTGTATCTTTGTTAGATCGTGAAATCGTGCCTATGGCATTGGATATCATTGAAGAAAATGAGCGGAGAGAAAATTTAAAAATACAGGATATTATTGATGCTCCATTGAAATGGGATAGTAAAACGAAACCGGAAGGTGCTTTCATTGGGATGACAGTGTCTGATTTTGTTTTTAGTCATGGACTTCACCAAAACATGAAATTAAATGATTTCAATGAGTTGCTTGCAAAGGAAGGATATTCAACTTTTCCTAACAAGCAGTACCCATTCACAAATCTCGAAAGGATGATTAGTGATGAGGAGTTTAAACTTGATGTTCTTAATATTAGTAATAATTTAAATAAAATTTATGATGAAACGGACTTTGTTTATGAAAAAGGGATTGAAGAATCGGATGTTGCAGAAGTAGTTTTTGATGGTATCTGTGATGATTACGAACTTTCAAGACTTGTCAATAAATGTGAAGGAAAAGATCAATTGAAAGATTTTGTCGAACATTGTGAGGATATTCAAGGTCTGTTTGTAAATGCTGTTGAAATGGAGATTCAGGAAATGGAGATTTAAGGCAGATTGCCTTAATTTTAAAGATAAGGAGAATAAAGATGGATTTACTACTACACTTCAAGGTAAACGAAGGGGATGAAAATAATATCAACATACAGGAATATATGCTGTATGGAGATGTCGAAACCAAGTCAGAAAAATGCTTGGTAGATGAAGGGGACGAGGTGGTGTTAACAGAATTTCCAGTCCCTGAATTTAAAAACTGCACATTGATGAAAAAAGGTGACGAAGGTTTTTACGAATATAAAGATTATCGTCAGGGCGAAAATGCAGAACTTGCAGGTGGATATGCAGTATCAGGTATTTTACAGCAGAACAAACGTTTTGATTTTAATTATGTGAACGATCAAATTAACGGTATTGTTCAGGATCCGTTTTATAAAGTTGAAACAATGGGTGATTATCAAATTCCTATGCGAGTACTTGATGCATACAATGATTTGTATGTGGCGACACTTGCAACAACTGAATATATCTACTATTTACATGATAGTGATGATGTGTTAATGGTTGGCTTAGAAAATCGCCAAACCATTGCTAGAGGTGAGTTTGCAATGGATTCATATCAGGAGTCCTTTGAAAACATCTATTACGGAAACAGCTATGAGGAAGAAATCTGGATGGATGAGTATGAAAAGGATGCAAAAACACAGGAGTTGGAAAGTAATGAAATGGAACTTTAAGGCAGATTGCCTTAAAAAAGAGGAGCAGTGTTGTAAATGAATGAGTACGAAAAATACAGGCTACAGTGGATGCTGGATCATGATTATTCGTTGCCTGATTTATTGGAACGTCTTTCTGATATTGCGATGAATGAGAATTTAGATGAAATTCAAAATCCACGTGTAATGCTGAATGAAGCTTTTGAAAGATTGGAATATGAACAAGGATTTGATAATAAAGAAATCTGGCTATGCAAAGATGAATGGGAACATGATCTATACAGTAGCAATGAATATAGTCTGACGGATGCAGGAAAGACAAAAGTGAAACATTTTATTGAAGATTGCAGAATAAAGCAGGACAGTATTTTAAAAGCCGGACTGGACACCGCAAAAGAAACTACACTACCAAGTGTAGAAGATATTCTATGCAATGTTGAGGATATGGTGGACGAGGATGGGAAATACACGAATGCTTGGAACATTACGGACAATTATTTGAGTGATCCGTTAGAAATGAATAAAGATGATGATTTTGTGATCCATTCAAATGAACAGGTGAAAGATGTTTTGATTCCGCTTCCTTTAGTGGTGAAAGAAACACCGCTTCCTCCAAGTTATGAGGTGTCGACATCACAGCCACATTATACGGAAGTCAATTTGTTTGATGTAAGTGATGATGTTTTTCATGAAGAAGATACAAATGATTTTAGTCCATGGTCTGACAGAAGTATCAACAATATTCTAAGAATTGGTTCAGGTTTTGTGAATGGAAAATATCGTATCTATCATCTGTATACAGCTATGAATGTCAATGCAAACGACAAAGCAACCTATCTTAAAAATGAATATGGTATTGGTGGCAGAACCTATGATTTTAAAAATAAAAAACAAGACAAAGGCTACATTGACCATGATTCAAAAGGATTGACTATATGTGTTTCATCAAAAGATTCAGCATCATTATTTAAAGATTCTGAATCAAAAACATTCTCGTGGGCAGATGTTAGCTCACGCATAGAAAGGCTGATTGCAACAGGTAAATATTTTACGGATGAAGAAATGGAACATTATAATTCCATGAATAAAGATGAAATTCTGCCTGCCTGGCTTTTAGAAAAATGCGGATTGTCAGACTATACAAAGAATTCTCAGGCTATGGAAAGACCAGACTGGATGGAAGAACATGAGATTCTAATTGATCGTGATAATGATTATGTGCTATTAAGGGACCCTGATGAAAATGTAAAAGAGATTTGGACTGCAAGTGGTGAGTTTCTTTCGACTGTTCAATTAGAAAATGAAACAGTCGATGAAGCTATGGAAGAATATTATTACAACATTTCAAAAGGGGATATCGAGCTTTAAGGCAGATTGCCTTAAGGACGGAAAGGACAAATGATGACAATAAAAGAATTTATGTATAGACATTATGTGATTGGCATGCTTAAAGGTTTGGATGGAAGGTCGTATGAGATTTTAGCACCCGCACCAGATTATTACTTTGACAAGAAGTCAGCTCAAAATGATAAGATTTGGGAATATCGTATTGTTAATCCTGAACACATTTAGGAACCTCGTCTTGGCATATATGACAAAACAAGGTGCGATGGACATTGGACACATTTAAGGAACTACGAGAGTTTTATAAAAGCTGGTGGAAGGATTCATGTTTTGAAAAATGGAATAAATAAAAATAAAATGAATTGGAATGATGATGATTTTGAAATCTGTAATAAATCTTTTAATGAGCTGTTTAGTGAATTGAAACCATCACAGACTATTTTCATCGAAGAAGTTGGAGATGTGATAAAAACTTTCGGTATATTGGACATGAAAATTGATGATATATCACTTAAGGCAAACTGCCTTAATTTTGAATAATTATGTGCGAAAGGGGATATGCTTTCGCACATTTTTCTAGCATTTTCGACAGATAAAAATGGTAAAATATACTTGTAAACAATTAGATGAAACAAGGAATTATTCCAATTTGGAAGGAGTGGTCATCATGATGATGTATTTTGAATTTAATGAGGATAGATTGAAGAAACACAATTTAACCAAGGAGCAATGTTTTAGCGTGATCGACAAAGTGATGAATCAAAATGGAATTTATGCTAAACAGAGTGGAACTTATATTACTTCTGAAAAATCTGGGTTTGATGCTTTTAGTTTATTAAAATGCAAACTACCTAAAACAAAGTGGTTTTTGAATGTGATTGAAAAGTGGTTCTGGTTTGATGATGAAAATGATGTTGATTGGAATGATGTCGGAGCCGACTGCATACATTCAATTAATATCTATGGAGTTTAAAATACATGCCTACAACAAAAAAAGCCATATATTTTGATTTGGATTATAACGCTTTGAAACATTTCTATAGCAATACATCTCCAAATAATGCATATGCTGAAATTGAAAAATATATGCTTGATAATGGCTTTGAACATAGACAGCGTTCAGGATATGTAAGTTTAAAAGCAATGCGGTTGAATGAGATTACCGATTTTGTAAAACAAATGTCAAGAGAATTTCCGTGGCTTCATAAATGCTACAAAAAATTCGATGTAGCTAATATAGGTGTGGTCCACAACTTGGATATATATCTAGATGAACCATATTATGAGATAGATGTAGATTTAGAAATATCAAATGAAAATGTTGTAGATCATAATGAAGATTACAAACTGGTTGAAATTGAGGATGACTTATACGAATTAAGAAATCTTGATGATGAAATAATAAGTACTTCGACATTCAATAATATAGAAGATGCTTTAGATGAAATGGATGAAAGAAATATAGGAATGGAGCCTTAAGGCAAATTGCCTTAATTTTGAATGACTATGTGCGAAAGTGGGATAAGCTTTCGCACATTTTTCTAGCATTTTTTGAAAGGATACATGGTAAAATATATATGAGGAAAATAAAACAAAGGAAAGGAGTGAATCCAGATGAAAACAATCGATTCGAGCAACTCAGCTTATTTGAACTCTGCATGGGGGATGATGAATCAAGTAGAGGTAGTGAAACTTCTGAAGGAAAAAAACAATCTATTATATACCATTTTGAAGGAGAGGAATCCAGAGCAGTTGAGCAATCTGGAATTTCAGCTTTATCAGGAGATCAATTCACACTTCACGCAGGTACTGAAGGAACTGGAAACAACGTATCCAGCATCACAGGAGTTGAGCTGGATGGAAAAATTACAGAAGAAGGAACAGCTTTTGAATCAAGCCAGAGAAATAACATGGCAGTGGGTTCTGACTCTAAAAGTGCTACAAACCAAGTATTGGAGAGAGTACATCTAGAAGATGAAAGGTTATCGACAAGAACAAAGATACAATACAATATTGAAGCTTTAAAAACTGTTCGTCAACTACAGAAAAAAAACAGGACAGCTACTTTACCAGAAAAAGAAAAACTAGCACGTTTTTCAGGGTGGGGTGGCTGTCCTCATGTATTTAATGAGAGTGATACGGATTACACTTTGGAAAGAAAGGAAATCAAGGAGCTTTTGACTGTGCATGAATATGCAAATGCAAAAGAATCAACATTGACATCCTTTTATACTCCATTGAATGTAATTGACAATATCTATCGTATTCTTGAACGGATGGGATTCAATCAGGGAAAGGTTATAGAAACCAGCATGGGGAATGGTAACTTTTTCGGACGAATGCCTAATGATATGTATGTAAACTCAACACTGTGTGGTGTAGAACTTGACAGCATGAGTGCAACGATAAGCGGATACCTTTACGATAAGGTAGAGGTAGAAAACACAGGTTTTGAAAGCAATTCCTACCCAAACAATTATTTTGATCTGGCTATTTCAAATGTTCCATTCGGATTTTTTCAAGTGCATGATATGCAGGAACGTGATTTGAATGAACATCACTGGAACATTCATAATTACTTTTTTGCAAAAGCATTGAAAAAAGTTAGAAATGGTGGGGTTGTTGCATTTGTTACATCGACTGATACTATGGATGGCAAGAGCGACATTTTATCCTATATTAATGAAAAAGCTGATTTTTTAGGCGCCTTGCGTTTGCCTTCCAATTTATTCCATGAAAACGGAGCAAATACAGATGTAGCGTGCGATATAGTTTTTCTAAAACGAAACGACGAAAAGGAAGTCAAGCGGGATGCATTATTCACACAAAGAAGATATGTAACAGAACACCGACAGATGAATGATTACTTTGTTATGCATCCAGATCATGTGTTTGGTCGTGTTGCGGAAGAAAAAGGACAGTTCGATAATTATGTACTGAAAGTTACAACAGATAAAGATAAATCATTACAGAATTATTTTGATGCTGTCATAAATGATTTCCCTGAAGGAATCTATGAGGAAGAACAAATATCAGAAGAACAGCAAATGTTTATTCCAATGGATGTGCAGCACTCAAAACTGGCAGTCAATGCGTTTTTTGTTGAGAATGACAAACTGTATTTCAAAGAAGCTGACTATTACTATGCTGTAGGGATTTCAAACAAACCAGATGAAGATATTGCATCGTTCAAAAGTGAAACAGACCGCCTTAAGGCAATTTGCCTTATCAAATTAGCCGATACAGCCAACGAATTGATTCGTATGCAGGTGAATGATGTTGATGAGATTCTTTACCTTGAAAAGCGTGCAGAGTTGAATGCTTTATATGATGATTTTGTTAAGCAATATGGACCTATCCATAAAAGAACGAATATCCGTCTTTTAGACAACGACCCTCGTATGGCTCTACTGGATTCACTTGAAAACTATGATGCAAAATCAAAGCGTGCAAGCAAAACTCAGATTTTTTCAGAACGAACGATTCAACCAAAACGTGAAATAAAGGCGGTAGAAAGCTTGGAAGATGCAGTGCGTGTATCTTTAGATACGTATGCATATTTAAATTTAGAATACATGAGTTCACTGCTTTCTGTGACAGAAGAAAGCGTACGGGAGGAACTGCTAGATAAAAAGATTGCTTTTATTCAGCCAGAGTCTGGCAAATTACTCATGGCGGATGAATATTTGAGCGGAGATATCTATGAAAAGATTGAGATTGCAGAAAGATATGGTTTTGACAACAATATCGAAGCATTAAAAAGTGTTTTACCAGAACCTTTGTCGGCTGAGGACATTCATGTACAGTTAGGTGCTCAATGGGTTCCTATTGAATATATCCGTGAATTCAGTAGTCACATTTTTAAGGAGTCTGGGTATGATTATTCACGTATGAGAATCGACTATGATGAATATTCGGCTAAATATTTTACAACACAGCCGAGTCGCTGGAACATCAACAGTGAGGTTACTTTAAACTGGGGAGTTCAAAAATCTGATAATGTAGACTTCTGGAAAAGCCAGCCGGATTACAATGGATATGATCTTTTCACAGATATTATTAATTCCAGAATGCCTGAGATCAGAAACTACTGGCAGGAAGAAGATGATGACGGAAAAATACATCGAAAAAGTGAAGTCAATCCTGAAAGAACCGCACAGGCTCGACAGCTTGCAGAAGATCTGGAACAGGAGTTTGAGGATTGGATTTATCAGGACTATGAACGAAAGAAAGATTTGGTAGACATTTACAATCATAGATTCAACAACATCCGAAACCGAGTCTATAATGGTTCATTTATATCTTTTCCGGAAATGGCACCATCCTACAATCTGGAGCCTTATCAGAAAAATGCGATTGCACGTATCATGGATACGAATACAAACACATTGCTGTGGCAACAGGTTGGAGCTGGAAAAACATTTGAAATGGTTGCCAGTGGAATGGAAATGAAACGTTTAGGACTAAGAAACAAGATTCTATATGTTGTACCTAACCACATCGTATCGCAGTGGGCGAACGATTTTATGCGTTTATATCCAAATGCCAATGTATTGGTGGCAACAAAAAAAGATATGTCAAAACAGCGTAGAATGGCTTTTACAACAAAGATTGCTACTGGAAACTATGATGCAATTATCATGGCACATTCCAGCTTTAAGATGATTTCAATCGGCACTGATTTACAGATTGAACTGATGAGAAAACAGATGGATGAGATGAATGCTGCCATCGAACAATTGGATAACTCATACAATGAAAACCAAACAAAGATTGTAAAGCAGTTGGAAAGAACGAAAAAATCTATCGAAATGCAGATACAGAGATTAGCAGATTCCAGACGGGATGAGAATGTAGTTCCATTTGAAAATCTAGGAATCGACTATATGTTTGTTGATGAAGCACATGAGTTTAAAAATCTTTTCAGCTATACGGCTATGCGAAATATTGCAGGTGTTCCACAGCAGAATTCCGCAAAAGCTATGGATATGTATATGAAATGCAAGATCATTGAGGATAATGGCGGTGGTATCTGTTTTGCAACAGGGACTCCAGTAACGAATACTATGGCAGAGCTTTATACTATGCAGAGATATTTGCAGGAGAACGATCTAAGAAAACAGAATATCCGTTGCTTTGATGCATGGGCAAAGACATTTGGTAAAGTAACCAACAGCTTTGAAATCAGTGTGGATGGCTCAGGCTTTGTCAATCGTTCCCGCTTCTGTAAATTCTTCAACATGGAAGAATTGATGAATCACTTTAGACAGGTAGCTGAGATTCAGACAGCCGGAATGCTGAGAAAATCACTGGAAGAATCGGTGCTAGGTCGAGTGAAAGCTGTACCGCCAAAACATATTGGAGGTAAGCCGACCGTTATTGCCATTGAGCCAAGTGATGTACTGGAAAACTACATCAGTGAAATTGTTGAACGTACCGAAAGTATTCATAATGGAAATGTGGATCCGCACATCGACAATATGCTTAAGATCACATCTGACAGTAAAAAAGCAAGTATTGATATGCGATTGATTGATCCAAATTATCCAGATGAAGAAAACGGTAAACTATGGACGATTGCAAAACAGGTATATCAGATTTACAAGGATTATGATAATGATAAAGCAACCCAGCTTATTTTCTGTGATTCGTCTACACCTCATAAGAATGAGAAGGAAGATGATGGGGAAGGTGGCTATGTGTTCAGCAATGTCTATGACGATCTAAAGATAAAATTTGTAGAATTAGGTATTCCCGAAAACGAGATCGCATTTATTCATGATTATGACACAGAATTAAAAAAGCAGAATCTTTTTGAAAAGATGAATAGAGGTGAAATGCGTATTTTGATTGGCTCAACTCCAAAACTAGGAGCAGGAACGAATATACAGGAACGCATGATAGCAATACACCATGTAGATGTTCCATGGCGTGCAAGCGATATTGAACAGCAAAATGGGCGAGCATTCAGACAAGGGAATATGTATAATGAAATTTACGAATTCCGCTACGTTACTAAAAAATCATTTGATGCATATTCATGGCAGATGGTCGAAACAAAATCAAGCTATGTAACACAGCTTCTAGAAGGTACGGGAGATACACGTGAATTTGAAGAAGATACACAGAATAGTTTCTCATATGCCGAGGTCAAGGCGATTGCATCTGGCAATCCAATTATCAAGGAAAAATTTGAAGTAGACAATGAAGTAAAAAGATTGGAAACAATGCGTAGGTCATGGCAAAAGAAAAAATTGCAGGCACAAGATGATGTTGCACTTTTACCAGATCGAATCGAAACAGAAAAGAAATATCGCACAATTCTTGCAGAAGAATGTGAATATTTCAGAGATGAGATTGAAGCCAACAATCTTAGAGATATGGAACACTTCACATTTTATGATGTCAACGGGAATGAATATCACGATCTTAAGGAAGCCTGGGATGCGATTGAGAAATGTACAAAGGGGTACAAGCTGAATGATTTCAAAGAAAATAAATTTGTAGGTCGATTCATGAAAGCAGATGTATTGATTGGATTAGGCTTGGCAGGAGAAGGAATAGTAATCAAAATGAAAACACCATTGCGGACAATCAGTGTTGATTCGGTAAATCCAGTAGGTCGAGTAAATTTCAATCGAATGTATAAACGTATCAATGATATACGATATTCACTAAATAAAACGATTGAAACCATTCAGAATTACGAAGGGAATCTAAAGATTGCAAAAGAAATGGTGAACAAACCTTTTGAATTGCAGGATGAGTTAGCAAGTGCAAGAAATCGCCAAAAGGAGATCAACAAGATATTAGATACTTCTGGAAACGAAAACAGCAAAGTTGTTGTTGAGGATGATTTAGAAGAAGAAAGAAATGAAAGCTGTATGGAATTATAGAATTAAGGCAAAATGCCTTAATTCTTTTATTCTTTGTGCGTAATATAGCGTGGAAATGCTTATTTTCCTGTTTTTGTCAACAATAAATTTTTTTGTGAAAATTTTGTTAAATTTTTTATTTGAGCATTTTTGAATCCTAATATACTTTATATAAAGCATATATAGCTCTTTTTGCTCACAATGCTCATTTTTACTCTGAACAAATTTCGCACAAATTTCTAGCATTTTTGTCCGAGAGTTGTGCTATAATGGTATTATCAAGTAAGTGTATACAGAGGACCTGAAACGTGCGTTTAGGTCCTTTTTTCATGCGAAAGGAGTGATGAATATGAAATACGTTTTATCGAAACAATGCAGTTTCAACAGAAACAAGGACAGCCTGATAGGCTATACGAATCTATGCTTTCGTAACGGAGTATGGATACCTCAATATCATCTGAATGTTGATGATAGTCTGAATTCAGTGTATGAAGAAAAAATACATTCTTTTTGTAAATACATTAAAGATGTGATCGTGCCGAATGGATATGAGTCGATTGAATATCTGGTGAATCGCTTAAATTTAAAAACGATTGGATTGAGTCGATATCAGCTCTATGCTTCTACACCCGAAGCAAACTTTTGCGTGCGATTCGTAAAAAACATGTATGCTAAGGATATGATATATATTCATATGTTCAGAAAGGGTTGATTGCATTTCGCACAAATTTCTAGCATTTTTGCCAGATTAAAATGGTAAAATATAGGTAGATATAAATTTGAAAGATATAAAGGACAGCATGTCTGTTTCTAATGGGAAGGGGAGTGATGAATGCGATGTCAAGTAACACTGGGTATTTCATTCTTGAATGGTTAGTGTATATATCAGTGATTCTGTTGGTGTTAGCATGTATTGTTTCTTTACTTAATGATATTATTCCATTCAAATATTTCGAAATTTTTTCGCCAAGATGGTATTTTTGGAATTTATCTGCATATTTGCTTTATGGTGTATTGGTTTGTTGGTTGGTAAGTGTATTCCTTGTTATATTATTCGGCTTAATTGGAATTATATGAAAGTCGATTCAATGGATTAAGGCATATTGCCTTAATCCAAATAAGGTCGATTCACGGACCTTGGCAGAAATGCCGAAAGTACAGATGAATTAGAATCATACTTACTTCATTCGTGAAGAGGTTAAAATTCCATAGTAGTCTGTAATGCCATTGTTTGAAGTTGCAGTACAACACAAATTTTGATGGTAGTGAAGGTGTATGTACCCGTTTGAAATGTTGCAGTACAGCATATTTTAGAAAAAAAGCGGGCACTGTATGACGTGGCTTTCCCGCGTACACGTAAGTCCTGTTTTCATATCGTGCCGAGTAGTTGACCGCCTACGATGCACGACCCAAACGATAAGACATGAGGTTGTTTATTGATCTCATTAGTTTCTCACCGGAACTATTGCGAAACATTAAACATGAAGTCAACCCGGATATCCGTTTTTAGGACCTGTTCTATTGTTTATCTCCCTTTGGAAACAGAGATAATATAGAAAGTAAAACTTTTTCGCTTGCAGTTTATATTTAACAGTTGGCTATAGGCGGATATCAAAAATGACCACGGCAGAAACATGAGCCTGCCATTACATGAGGATAGCAGTATGTTGGGTGCAACTCTCACAATCCTCAAATACCATCCTGCCAACACATAAATCTTTCTAAATAATACAAGGAGATAGGTCCTTCTACGATAGCTCACACTAAGATTTATCTGTTGGTGGACATCATTTGATTTAAATTAAAGCACAATTAAAAAGATGGGAGGAATCTCCTTTTAAAGACTACTTTTTTCTTTTAAATCGAATGAACCATACTTATGATGAAATTTGCAAATGTCTGAATAGTTTCTCTGGTTCACTATATATCAAACAGACAACAGCTTTTTTCTTTATAAGTTTTTTTATGAAGGTTTTAGTATTATCAGGTGCAATTCCTGAAACCTTCAACCTTTTTATTTCAAGAGTAGCAACAAACATAACAGTAGGGGGGGTGAAACTCCTGCTTTCCAACGTAACCTTTTCATGTTGCTACAACGTTAGCTGTGAAAGGCTTTCTTAACAAATGATGTTTTAAATTTTAAGGAGAATGTCAAAATCTAAAACATCTAACTTAGACATGGGACAACGATCCACAAGCCAGTGTTTTGGACAGAGCAGAAAACATGAGCCTGCTCATTATTTCAAATCGGTACATACAGTAATGACTAAAAAGCCCTTTTAATATCTTTCCCTTAAAATATTGTATGTACTCATTTGAAATAATAGAAAGTATTCTATTTATTTAAACAAGGTCGATTCACGGACCTTGGCAGAAATGCGGAAAGTACAGACGAATTAGAATCACACCTTTGTCATTCGTGGAGTGGTTAAAATTCTATAGTAGTCTGTAATGCCGTTATTTGATGTTGTGGTACAGCACATTTCCACATGGTTGTGAGTGGCAATAAAGTAAAAACATGGAATTCACCCCGAATTTCGCACAAAAATCTAGCATTTTTTAAAGGATACATGGTAAAATAAGGGTGTAAAGAGATTGATTAAAAAATTAAGGCGATTTGCCTTAAAATAATAGAGCAGGAAAGGATGTATTATATATGAAAACAAAACAAATTTTAACAGCAGGTGCGATTGCATTAAGTATGATTTTGACTGGGTGTTCTTCTACATCTACAGATACAAAAGATACAAAGACAACAGAAGTCGCTAAGAAGAAAGAAGTTAAAACACTTGGTAAAAAGACAAAGGATTCAAAATCTTTGAAATTCACAAACAACACTGGAAAGAAAATCACAGTATTTGAAACAAAATCAAGTTCTGAAGAAAGTTTCAGTGATAACTTGTTGGAAGATGGTGATTCTGTAAAAAACAAAGAAGAACGTACTTTATACTATGAGGTAAAAGAAAGCGATAAACTGGATGTAAAGATTGGGTTACAAGATCAGGACAAAACATTTGTATTCAAAGATGTAGATATAATAGATATAAAGAAAGTGGATGTTTCTTTAAAAGAAGATAAAGTCAATTTAGACGTAACAAAAAAAGATGGCAGTACTGCCACTTTGACACCATCTGAAGATTCTGCTAAGACAGAGGAAGAGAAGAAAGAGGAGCAGGAAGAAAAACAGGAAGAAAAGAAAGAAGAAACCGCAAAAGCTGATTCTTCTAATAAATCAAATGCTTCAGAATCAAAGAAGGATAACACAGCTTCGACTACGAATACTAGCTCAAACAAGAACAATACAGGTTCTTCTTCAAAGCCTTCTAATAACAACAGTTCAAACTCAAACAGCTCAAAACCAGCCGAACATACACATAACTGGGTTGCACAGTACAAGACTGTAAATGTTCCAGAAAAAGGACACAACGAACAGGTTTTGGTGCAGGCTGCCTATGATGAACAGGTTCCAGTTACAGAAATGAAGGAATTCTCTATCTGCAATAACTGTGGAGCTGATATTACTGTTTTTGCAAGTGAACATATATTAAATGGAACTTGCAGAAGATATCACTCTGAATGGAGAGAAGTAGTAACAGGATATAATACGATTCATCACGATGCAGTCTACGAAACAAGATATGTGGTCGATTCACCCGCAACTACCAAACAGGAATTGACAGGCTACAAGTGCAGTGGCTGTGGAAAAACGAAAGCTAACTAAATATAGATTAAAAGGCAGAATGAAAATTCTGTCTTTTTTTGTTGATATAAGTTGATAAAATTTAAGGCAAATTGCCTTAACTCTTAAATAAGGTCGATTCACGGACCTTGGCAGTAATGCCGAAAGTACAGATGAATTGGAATTACACCTGTGTCATTCGTGACAAGGTTAAAGTTCTGTAGTAGTCTGTAATGCCATTTGAGGTTGCAGTACAGCATAACGGTAGTGAAGGGAAATCACCAGATGAAAGCGTGACTGTACCGTTGAACATCAGCACATTTTCATATGGTAGTGACGAATTCAATAAAAAGATTCAATGAACAAATTCTAATGTAAAAAAAAGGAACTCAAGTTTGAGTTCCTTTTCTATTTTCATACGCAATAAAGCGGGGAGTACCCGTGCTATTGCACCAAAATAAAGTATATATGAGAAAGGGTGGGATGAAATATGAACAGATACAGTTTATTCGATTTTCCTTAAATTGAGTTGAAAAAATATCAATATTTTTTCCTTTCAGAATATTGATGGTATGAAAAACTCAAAAAAAATCAAGATTTCTAACGTTAGAGATTTTTTCAAGGGATAGAAAGAAAAGGGGAAATAAATGAATTAAGGCAATCTGCCTTAGAAAGGATTGAAATATGAAAAAGTTTAAGAACGTTTTTCTGGCTTTTTTCGTGACAGCACTGACATCCTTGAATCTTGTTCTTCCTGCGTATGCAGAAGAAACAACCACTCCGACGGTTGATTCAGCAGGCTTTTCAGTGAATGTTGTAGGAGATGGTACAGTCACACTTTCATCGGGTGATTTCACGAAATCATTGTCGAATGGTGACATTTTCAATGCAGATTACGAAGAAGGTACAGAAATTAAAATTGTCTCAAAATCCAATGAAAATGCGGTTATTGATGATGTTAGTTTGAATAACAGCACGATCTCAGGATTTACAACTGGCAAAAAATCTTTCGGTTTTGTTTATACAACAAAGACTGCGGACGCAAATTTCAGTGTAACTTTTAAAACTAAAGAAACACAGAAAACAGAAAGCGGTACAGCTGACAAAACAACAAGCGAACAGGCATCTGTTGAAAATGAAGATTCAAACACATCTGAAGATGAAACTTCAAATGATGTGACAGATGATTCTTCTACTGATGAAGGGGACAAGGTAAGACTTGTATATCAAGGTAAGAAAAAAAATCTGGATTCAGATTTGATTTCAGCTAAATATTCTAATATGTACGTTTTGGAATATGGTTCTCAGGATGAAGCGGATAAAGCTAAATCAGAATTAAAAGACAAAGGTGCCGAGGTTGATACTGAACAGGTTTTATCTATGGATGAAAACACACAGTCATCAACTGATGTTGTTTCAACAAAGGATATTGATACAGCAATCAATCAGGCAGACCAGAAAAATGCAAAAGATTATTCTGGAAAGAATGTTATTGCATTGATTGATACAGGTTCAGATGGATCTACAGTAGATGCTGTTTCTTTTGTAGACGGGGATGCTACTGATCATCAAGGTCATGCAACAAAAATGATCAAAGCAATTCGCAAACAGGATAGTAATGCGAAGATTTTAGCTTTGAAAGCATTGGATGATAATGGAAACGGAACAACAGCTTCTATCGTTTCAGCTATTCAGTATGCGATTGATTCTCACGTATCTATCATCAATATGTCATTCTCTGGAAAGGCAAATGATGATACATCTTTGATTGAAGCAAAAGTCAAAGAAGCAGTGAAAGCAGGTATCACAGTAGTTGCTTCAGCAGGAAACAATGCATTGGATGCATCAAATTTTGTACCTGCAAATGTTTCAGGTGTTATTACTGTTGGTGCTTGTTCAAATAAAGGCATCATTTTAAGTTACTCAAACTACGGTGATGATGTGGACTGGTATGTGAATACGGACGCAACATCAGGTGCATCTGCTACAGTTTCAGGAATGATTTCCAAAAATGGAAAAGTGAAAGAAGATAAGAAAACAGTTTTCTCATCTAAAAATGCAGTAGAAAACACAACGAAATGGGCTAACAGCACTGGTGATAACATCAGCGTTGCCGATGCAGGTGGTGCAGGCGGTGGCTCTGGTGGAGGTGGAGGTAATATGCCTTCAACCGTATCATGGCGAATCCGTGATAACAATGACAACGGTTTTGGATTGGCTCTAGTAAATGGACAGCCAAACACGGACGCAGTACTGAATGTTATTATGAATAACATGAATTTATACTGCTTACCAGATTATGCTATGAATGGTGTAACTGCAAGAACTCAGGTTAAAAACGCTTTGCAGAATGCTATTAATCGATGTAGAGAAAATTATCAAAAGATTTATGGTACTACAGATGGATTTAAGCCGAGAATCGTTGCAGTCGGTGTATGTCACTATGCACACGCTTATCAAGGAAAATCTGGTGAATACAATGCAACATGGTATGCGAATGATGAATGGTACTGGAATCCTGCATGGAAGAACGCATCAAATAACAATACTTTGACTTTATATCATGGTGGCAAGGCATATACAACAGCTTCTGCATTCCACAATGGCGGAAACTCATTGACTAACATGGCTACAAACGACTTGGCAGGAAACTCAAACATCCGTATTATCGTTTTGGATGATACTCAGCCAGAACCTCCAATCAAAAAAGGTAAGCTATGCATTAAAAAGACTTCTGCAAACCCAGCTATTACAGACAACAACCCTTGTTACTCATTGAAGGGTGCTGAATATGGCGTTTACAAATCAGAAGCGGATGCAAAAGCTAACAAGAATAAAGTGAAAACTTTGACTATCGGAAAGTACGATAATTCCGAAAAAAACAAAGACTGGTCAAATGAAGTTGAATTGGATGAAGGTACTTACTATGTAAAGGAAACCAAGAATCCAAAAGGATATGCTTTGAATAATTCAGTTGTTAAAGTAACAATCAAGGCAAATGAAAATTCTTGGATTGGTACAAATGGCGAGTTTAAGGATTATCCTCAATCCGATCCTATTAGTATTTTGTTAGGTAAAATCGACAAAGAAACAAATAAGAATAAGCCACAGGGAAGTGCCAGCCTTGCAGGTGCTGAATTCACAGTGAAGTACTATAAAGGTCTTTATGATGAAGATCCAGCGAAGTCAGGTCAAACTCCAGCTCGTTCATGGGTGTTAAAAACTAATGCGAATGGAAGGACAAGTCTTAATGACAAATTGAAGGTATCCGGAGATGCTTTCTATTATGCATCGAATGGAGTTCCTACGTTACCTGTAGGTACAATTACGATTCAGGAAACCAAAGCTCCAACAGGCTACTTCATCAATAATGAAGTGTTTGTACGAAAAATCACAATTTCTGGAGATATTGAAGATGTTGATACATACGACCAACCAGAGGTGCCTGAAAAAGTCATCAAGTTCAACATCAAGAAGGTGCAGGTAGGTACGACAACGCCAGTTTCTGGGGCCGTATTCTTGCACACAAAACCAGATGGAACGACAGAAGAATTAACAACAAATGGCAGTGGTGAAATTACGATTACAGGTTTGGCTTCTGGTACACACAAAATCAAGGAAATCAAATCTCCTGACGGATATCAGTTGAATCCAAACGAGGTTGTATTCAATGTCGCTTCTGGTACTGGTAAGATTACATTTACATCTGGAACAAACAGTCTTGTAACACATGGTACAAAGGATTCGGGAGACGGCTATGCTACATTTGGTGATAAGGTAAATCCTTTCAATTTGAAGATTACAAAAACAAATGAACACGGCAAAGCCTTGAAAGGCGCCGAATTCACTTTGTACAGCGATGAAGGATGTAAAAATGTAGTAGATACGCAGATTTCTGATGAAAAAGGTTTATTGACTTTCAAAAATTTGGATGTAGAAAAAACATACTATTTCAAGGAAACAAAAGCACCTCAAGGCTATAGAATTCCAGTCGATGAAAATGGTAAGGCATATGTACATTCCGTATATGTTTCAGCTACACCACAGACAAATACATTTAACTTCACTGTTGATGGAACAAAATACGATACATCTAAGACAACGGGTAATGTTCGCTTAGAGGGAACTAAAAAAGATCGTGTAGTTGCGGTGGATATTACAAACAAAACAACACAGTTATTGCCTGAAACAGGTTCTAACGGAACGATTATTTTAGTTGCTTTAGGTTTAGGTGTATTAGGTTTAGCCTATGTTGCATCGAAAAGAAAAAAACAAACTCCAGATGAGAGTAAGTAAATAAAAGGAGAAAATAGGATATGAAAATCAAAAATGTAGTTTTCGCAGGCTTTTCTGCGTTGGCAGTTACATTAAGTCCTGTTGCTTCAAGCGTAGCTCCAGTAATTGCTCCAGTTTACGCTATAACACAGGCACCATCAACATTGGCAACTCCAAATGGTGTTGCTGATTTTGGACAGGGTAGTGCTTCAATCACCATCCACCCAAATGATGGACAAAGTTTAGTTGGGAAAAAATTCCAAGTCTATAAATTGTTTGACGCTGAAAATGCTGTAGATCAGGAATCGATCAACTACATTTGGAATGATGCTTACAAAACAGCCTTACAAACGGTTGTTGGAAAGAAAATCAACAAATCAGCTTCATCTGTAACTGAATATGATGTAATCGACTATATTCAGACATTGAATACTAACAAAGTGGAAGGTGCTCAGGCTGACCAGAAATTAGAAGGTCGCTACAGCAACTATCGTTACTTTGTAGAAGATTTAAGAAATGAATTAGTCAAAGAAGGTCTTACACCAACTACTGTTAATGTAACAGCGACTAGTCCAGTCGATGGTTCCGTTAAATTCGGTGGCTTAGGATATGGCTATTACTTAACAGACGAAGTTTCTGCTGTACAGGATACACACACTGCTGCTTCATTGATTTTGACAAATACAGCAAATCCAGATGCAACAGTTACAATCAAATCAGATTATCCAACAGTCACAAAGAAAATCGAAGAAGATGACAATGGAATGGGATGGAATGATGTAGGTGACTATGAAATTGGTCAGACAGTGCCTTACTACTACAACTCAATTGTTCCAAACATGAATGGATATGACACATATAAATATGTATTCCATGACAAGATGGACGAAGCATTAACATTCCACAAAGATTCAGTTAATGTAACGATTTCTAATGGTACAAAAACTTACACATTGAAGAACAATGAATTTGAAATTGTTACTGATGCTGGGGAAGATACTTTCACAGTTACAATCAGTAATCTAAAATCAATCGTTGATAGACAATTCTCAGAAGGTTTCAACAACTTGAATGAAAATGCTTATGGTCAAACAATCCATTTATCTTACAATGCTACATTAAATGACAAAGCTTCTACACGTACTGGACGTGGAGGTTTTGAAAATGCGGTTCGTTTGGAATTCTCTAACAACCCAGACAGTGATGGTGTAGGTTCTACAGGTACAACACCTTGGGATACAGTAGTTTGCTTCACTTACAAAATCAATGGTTTAAAAATCAACAACCACAACAAATTGTTGAAAGATGCTAAATTCCGTTTATATTCTGATGCTGAATGCACAAATGAAGTGTATGTTAAGGAATCTCCAAATGGATATGTTGTAATCAACCGTGATTCTTTAGGTGGTACTGACCACACTGGTGGAACAAGACCAAGTGATGCTGTTGAAATGGCATCCGATGCAAAAGGTGTATTTACTATCTTAGGTTTAGATCAAGGTACATATTACTTAAAAGAAACGGATTCTCCTGCTGGATATCGTGAATTACAAGATCCAATCGTAATCACAATCAAACCTACATTCAATGCTGACCGCAACAACTATGTTTCTGGTGAAGGTGCTACTGAAAAAACATTGCAAAAATTAGAAGCAACTGCTCATGTTAAAGAATTCTTAAATGGTGCTTACAAAGAAAGTGATACAGATTTAAAAACAGATGTAACAGATGGTTCTGCTAACATCACTGTTGTCAACTATGTAGGAACTAAATTACCAATCACTGGTTCTAACTTAACTATGATTTGCTTAGGTGCAGGTACAATCACAGTCGTTGGTGCATTAGCATTAGATAAAAAACGTAAAAACAAAAAAGACTAATTAGAAAATGAATGAAATGGTTAGGATGGCAGTATTGCCATCTTCCATTTTTGGAGGGCTGAATTTTGAAGTCGATTATTAAAGCAATAAAAGAAACGAGCTGGACAGTACGTATCCTTGTCATCATGGGCATAGGATTATGTTCAGTTCCACTTGTTTCAAGTATTCATAGTGGTATTCAACAAAACAACATGATATCCACATATGAAAGTGAAGTAAAACAAACTGACAAATCAAAAGTCAAAGAGCAGATACAATCGGCTCAAAAGTACAATGATATGTTATTTCAAACCAGAGGTGCATCAGTCGGAAACATTGATACTGAGATACTTTCAGACGAAAACTACGAAAGTATTTTAAATCTGACTGGTAAAGGCATCATGGGTTCGATAGAGATACCAAAGATAGGCGTTGACCTTCCAATATACCACGGAACAAGTAATGATGTGTTGTCAAATGGTGTAGGTCATTTACAGAACTCATCATTCCCAGTCGGCGGGGAAAATACACGTACTGTTCTTACAGGTCATAGGGGTTTGCCAAACGCAAAGCTTTTTACAAGGCTTGATGAATTAAAAAAAGACGATTTGTTTTATATCCATGTTGGTAACAAAACATTAGCTTACCAAATCTATAAAATTGAGATTGTTAAAAAAGAAGAAGCTCCTGATGTTCTTGGAATAGAAGAAGGCAAGGACCTTGCGACTTTGTTGACTTGTACACCGTATGGAGTCAACACGCACAGACTGATTTTGACTGGTAAACGTGTACCATACAGTGAAAAGAAAAAAGAAGCCATTGAACCAGAAATGATGAGCTGGCGAGAGTTGTTATTTACAGCACTTCCATTTTTGATTGTATTTATGTTGATTGTTAGATTTATTTTTAAAACGAGAAAGGAGAGAAAGTTAAAGTCATGAAGTTATTAAAGAAAATCGGTTTAGCCTTGAGCTTGATGCTGGTTTTAGTACCATGCTTAAATTTACAGGCTAAAGATATCACTGATAACCCCGAAGTTGGGGATGTAACAATTCTACCTGAAGAAGACTTGACAAAAGTACCTGATAATGGATTAGGGTCAATTTCAGTGGAATTAACAGACCCATATGATAAATACCTTTCCAAAGAAAATGTTAAATTTGGTGTAGTTCAGATTGCGGATATTGTAAAAGGAGAATATATCATTAAATATAAACCTTTTGCAGACAAAGATTTGGACTTGAATGAGATTAAAACAGCGGACGAGATTGACAAAGTAGCCAAGGATATGGCTAAAAAAGTCGAAACTCCCGACTATGAAATGACTACGGACGAAGAAGGGAAAGCAACTTGCAAAGATCTTCCTGTTGGTGTGTATCTAGTTTATGTTGAAGATTTGTCTGATTTTGAAACAATTACTCCATTTATTGTAGGTATCCCTACATGGGATGATGAAGATGAATTGTTCCAGTATGATGTAACAGTATATCCAAAACATACTGCTTTACCACGCATCTTGGTAAACAAAGTAGATAGTGTTACAGGTCAGAACATCAAATCGAATAAATTTGAATTTACTTCATATTCGCAGGAAAACTGTGCTGAAAGTTCAAAACTTGAAACTATCGCAGGTGATCAGGAAACTGGTACTGCTGAATTCTTGATTCGTTATGGAACAACTTATATCAAAGAGTCAAGTGCTCCGCAAGGATATAAGTTATCAGATGAGGTTGTAAAGGTTAAATTTACGGACGAAGGATTGTTTGTAAATGACAAGGAAGTACACGTAGATGATAATCATCGTTATTCAATCGTATACCAGAATGTCTTGTTGCCTAGTGTAAATACTGGTACTGCTAAAAACAAAGACATGATGTATATGATGTTAGGCGTAGTAATTATTGCATTAGGTGCTTCCATTGCAACTGTTCGCAAGATTCGCAGAAGTGAAGATTAATTTTTAAAAGGAAGGTACACCCCTTCCTTTTATTGCATATGAAACTAAATCTAAATGTTAGTTAGTTTCATATGCGATAAATGTGTTGAAAACACATTTTAAGGCAGATTGCCTTAAGTAGGATTTGTTGCTAAAATTATGATAATGTAAAAGTGAAAGATGAGGTGATGAAGGATGTATAAAGATTTTGTATTAAAAAACAAAGATATAGATATTCTAAAATTTAGAATTGAAGATTCACTTTATGGTGATTATGAATTGACAATTCTTGAAAGATATAACATAAACAATTTTCTTTATCCCATTGGATTAAAAACCGACGATTCAAACGAACTATTAGAATGGATACAGGAAAGAAATATCCCTAAAAATCGTGCCTTTGTAAATGAGATTTTGGCAAGTCTGGGACTTCACGGAAATGATTTGATAGGAATTTTGACTGTTGGAAAAGGTCTTTCGTTGAATGATCCATATTGGATTGTTGATCCGGATTTTACGGGATTGTTTAAAGATTATAATTTATATGAAAATGATTTTAATAAATCAGTTGCGTTGATAGCATATACAGGGCATGGACATTCAAATAGTATTGGAACTGTGGCAGAATTGACAACGAATGGTTCTCTTAAAAAGGCTTGGAGAAGAATGAATGGTGATGTCGTGCTTTATAAGGGGAATGTTCATGGCAATTTGTATACAAACCATGGAAATGAAGCTTATGCTGAGTATTATGCTTATAAAGTTGCTCATCAAATGGGATTAAATGCAATTGCCTATGATTTAGATATATGGCAAGATGAATTATCAAGTACATGTAAATTATTTACTGACATAGATACATCTTTTGTTCCTGCATCAAGATTCTTAAAAGGGAAAAAAACAGTGAAAGCCATTGTAGATTTTTATAAAAATCTGGGAGATGAATTTTATCAGGATTTTTGCTCTATGATGGTTTTTGATGCATTGATTTGTAATACAGATAGACATCTGAATAATTTTGGTGTATTAGTTGATAATGCAACGAATGAGATAAAGTGTATGGCACCTTTGTTCGATCATGGGTATTGTATGTTTGACGAGCCAAGACAATATATTTACGAGTCACCGGAAAAACTAAATGAATATATTAAAACCTTAGATCCTGTTTTTGGTAAATCGTTTGCTGAAAACGCAAAAACTTTTTTAGGCAATCGTCAAAAAAAGGAATTAAGACACATCCTAGACTACAGAATTGAAAAACACGATAGATATAATCTTCCTGAAACTGAATTGAATTCTTTCAATCAAGTTTTACATGATAGAGCAATAGCAATTTTGGAAAATACATTAGAATTGAATTTAAACTATCTTGTAAATGATAAAAGGGAGCTTTCATTTAAAGAACTAGATGGTAATGCTCAAGAAATTGCTTTGCAGGAAATAAAATATGACTTATGGGATCTTTATGGAGTTGAATTAGATGAGCAAAATCAGAATGAGTACTTAGACTGCTTTACATTCAAACCAACATACGACAGAGCGGGTACGTGTGTTAATATAGAATATATACAGAACAAAGATATTGAAGATGTGATATCAAGAATAAATGACACGCAGGAATATGAATTATAGCTTAAGGCAAATTGCCTTAAGTTTTTTGTTTTAAGTTTATTGTATATACAGATATGTCTATTTAAGGCAGATTGCCTTAATAAAGTAAGGAGGTGACAGATTTATGAGAAATTGGAACAGAAAAACATCTTCATCAAAACTCAGTAGTGTAAGTATTTCTTTTTCAACTGCTGCAAAAGGAAACTTCAATCACAATAGAAGAACTAATTCTAAGGTTCCTGAAAATGTGGATCCAACTAGAACTGCATTCAATAAAATTCTAATAGATAAAGACATTCGTCAAGTTTATAAAGAAGTGTTTGGAGAAGCATTAGCCGAATATAATGCAAATCAAGTTGCTAAAAAACATCCAGAACGTCAAAAAAAGGATTACTATTCATCCATCTGCCACGAAAAAAAAACAGAACCATTTAGAGAAGCAGTCGTTCAAATCGGCAATAAAGATAAACAGATACCTCGATGGGAATCAAACGAGATTCTTCAAAAGTTCCTTAAAAAATTTCAAGAAAACAATCCTCAATTGGTGGTTGTTGGTGCCTACATTCATAATGATGAAGCGACACCTCATATGCATATAGACTATGTGCCAGTAGCAACCTATTCAAAAGGACTTAAAACACGTGTATCAAACGATAAAGCATTAAATCAAATGGGCTACAAGACCTGGAATGATTGGAAAGACAGTCAAATGGCCTGTCTTGAAAATTTGGTTCGTGAAAAAGGATACGACAGAGAATATATGAACAATTCCAACAGACACATTGCGGATGTTGAAAAATTCAAACGTGTTCAGAAAGAAGTTGAACGACTGGCTAACAATAAACTTGAAGAAATGGAATTACCAGATATTCCTGTTCCAGAAATCAAAATCAATCCAGTCACAAAATCAGAGTCAATTAAGTTTACAAAAGCCGAATTTGAACAAATTAAGCAAGTAATAGAATACCAACAGACACAGATTGCCTCGCTAGAAGCTCAGAAAAACACTTTAAGTGCCGATTTGAAAATCAGCAAGCAGACTATTAACCGAATCAAAAATAAGCCGTATGTACTTGAAAACGAGCGTCTGAGCACTGAACTAGAAAAAATACAAAAAGTAGATAAGTTTGGAAGTGATGAATCCGATTTAATTGGGAGGAAAATTATGAATATTAAATTTGCGGATGGAATTGACATCGTTATTGAGAATACACATATACAAAAATGGTCAGGTATGAAATCAGCAGATAGCAATCTATATCTTCTTAGTATGGATGACGGTATGTACTATCTATTTGACTTAAATAATAAAATCATCAGAAAATATGATGATTTTAGCAAACTGCCTGATATCTTAAAGAATGAAATTTGATTTTAAAAGAATATTAAAAAAAGGAGATGATAAAATATGCCTACTGCTTCAATCGTAAAAGGACGAGGTTATTTAAATCATAATGACAGAACGATTAAACAAGTAAATAGTAGATCGTGGAAGGCGGAATTATCGAGCCAGAACATTGTGTATGTAAACGAACCTATTCAAAACGTATATCACGAGCTGTTCGATCCAGCTTTAGAAAATTACAATCAATCGCAGATTAAAAAAAATCATCCAGAACGTCAAATCAAAGACTATTATGAACATATCAGTCGATCCAGGCAGGAGAAACCATTTTATGAATATATCGTGGCATTTGGCAATATAAATGATAAAAATACAGAAATCTATCCAGTTCTTCAACAGTGTTTAGACGAATACAATCGTGGTTTTCAATCGAGAAACCCTAATTTCCGTGTAATTCAGCAGATAACACATCGTGACGAAATTGGAATTGACCATACACACATTGATATCGTTCCAGTATGTTCAGGAAATACACGTGGTTTAAGTGTTAAAAATAGCTTTCGTGGTGCTTTAAAAGAGATGGGATACACTGGCAAAACCGCTTTTCTAGACTGGAGACAGTCTGAAGAAAAGTACATGGCCGAAATTTTGGAGCGTCATGGCCTTGAGTTTGAACGTGGTGACGGACGACAGGAACATTTGAATGTCCGCCAGTATAAGGAATATAAGAAATACGAAGAACTTACCGCTCAAGAAAGGCAACATTTTGAAACATTACAAAAAAAATCTACTGAGATACAACATGATTTGGATCAGCTGAATACTTTAAAACAAAATCTATTAAAGGAAATTGAATCACTAGAGGTTCGAAAAAGCAATTTGGAAAAGACTCTTCTTTTAAATGGTTTAGAAAAAAGGACTGGTAGATAATTTGATAAGTGAATAATCTAAGTCTGTTGGAAATTTAAATCAGAAAGATGATGTGCTGCCATCATAAAATATGCAGGATGAAGGGGAGGTGTTGCAAATAATGAATTTTAAAAGATATTTATGTACTGGACTAATATCCTGTATGATGTTGGTATCTTCATCATTTGATATACAGGCTAAAAGCACGAGTACTTTACACATAGAATTAACGGGTGGTTTGGGAACGGCTGAAATCATGACGGATGAAGATATAACCTATCCAGTGGATGGTGGAGATGATTCTTTTTCCTTTGATAAGGGGACACAGTTGAAGATAACGATTCATTCAAAATATGGTATCGACTCTGTACAGGATGATAGTTCCGTCTTAAAACAAAATGGTAAAAAAATCGAAAAGATATCTGCCAAAGATTATACATTTACTTATAAGACACAGGATATGGATACCAATTTGACTGTAAATCTGACTGAGATGCATTCTCGTTTTAAAATTACATCAATTACTACCGATGAAAATGGTGAAGTAATGCCAGGTTATGTTAAATATGGTTGTGTGAAAAAAAGCCTTTATGAAGAAACAGATGAGAATATAGAAGAAGCTATTGAATTAGCACAAGAAAATGGTTTGGAAAGTGACTATCAAATTCTTGAGTCTGATGAAAATGGAGTACTTCAAACGAATGATTTTTTAAAGGGTACTTACATCATTAAAAAATTGGATGAGGAATCTGAATCTGAGCCTTTTGAGCTGATTGTAACTAGAAACAAAGACATTCCATATACGTATATCCGTTTAAATAATGGATATGAGTTTTCTTCTGATAAAACAGGGACAGTAAAAATAATTGAAAGCAACCAGTATATTAAGTCAGCAACAAGAATCCTTTTGAAAAATAAGAATGATAAGCTTGTTGAAGATAATGGATCATTTAAAATCAAAATGTTGGACAGTGAAGGGAAGGTGTTGAAAAGCTATAAAAATGACTATTTAAAAACAGATAAAAAAGGATATATCAGTATGTATGACAGTGTTCGGTGGATTAGTACATTTACAATTAAAAATGGCAAGTGTGTATTACCTGTGGTTCTTCCTGATGGAGATTATAAAATCGCAAATGCTGATCTAAATGCTGTAAGTTTAAAAATTTCTGATTTTAAAATTTCATCCAATACCATATCTGGTTTAGATGGTGATAGTCAGCCAATTAGCAACACTGTATTGCAGGTAAAAGGAAATTAATGTATGTACGATTTTTCAAAAATCAAATTCGATACGTTCTGGAGAGAATCGCAGAACAGGATATATTTAGACGATATGTATGAACCTTTGCCTAACGCACCTAAAGATGTAATAGATAGTTATAATCGTTATAAAGATCAGATTAGTCAGACAAAACGAAATATATCAAAATCTATATTTAAAGGATGATGCCTTTAAGGCAGTTTGCCTTAAGGATTGAATTGTTTGTATTTTTTTGAATCTTATATTAAAGTAAAAATGGAATTCATAACAGAAGGAGAAATGAAAATGAATAAAAAAGATTTAATAGAAAATATTGCTTTAAACAACCCAACATTAACAAAAAAAAGCGTGGATGAAATCGTAAACACTATTTTTGATGATATGGCAGAAGCCTTATCTAAAGGTGAAACGGTGGATATTTTTGGGTTTGGTAAATTTGAAGTCACTGAACGTGGAGAACGTGATGGTATCAATCCTGTAACAATGGAAAAAATCAGAATCAAAGCGTCTAAAAACGTTAAATTCAGACCTTCAAAATCATTAAAAAACAAAGTAAACTAATTGTTTTGCATTAGTTTATATTCTGGCTTTCATGTCTTATATCGACTTTTTTCCACATGATGTAAGTCCAGATAGTTCAAGTCCTGTACCCTGACAGGACTTTTTTTGTTGCAGTGACTGATTAAATGCGGTGATTAATTAATAATAACTGAAAGGGGTTTGATATACCTAAATAGATTAAGATTAGATGATAGGTCCTCATGGTGAGGACTTTTTTAATGTTTTAAATTGATGTGTAAGGGGGAGTTTATGAAAAAATTAGAACGATTATGTTGTGTCTTAATGATGTTTTTGACACTTATTGGCTGTAGTTCGTCTACACCTCAGACACACGATGTGATTTTTCAAGATTCAATCCGTATTGATTTAGGGGATGATGATGTAAATACAGCAGAGTATGTGAAGCGTATTGATTCATACCCAATATCCGGCTCATCTATTGACGGAAACAAGATACATGTAAGTAACATTACAATGGTCTGTCCATCGTTAAAAAAAGGGGATCTGGAAAAATTAGGCAAGCAGGAGCTGATCTATACGATTGGCGATGAAAAATACACAGTAGAAGCAAATATTGTTGATAGTGTCAAACCTGTGATCAATGTCAAGGACAATAGCTTGACTTTTGAAGTAGGCGAAATGAAAGGTATTAACAACTATTATTCTGTGTCGGACAATTATGATGCTTCCAAGGATATAAAGGTAAAAGTCAAAAACATTGATAAATTAAATAAAAATAAGACAGGGACTTATAAGTTAGTAATCAAAGCTTGGGACACATCAGGAAACACAGCATCCAAAAAATTAACAGTTATTATTAAAGACACAAAAAAGGAACAGGAAGAAAAACAAAAAGAAGAGGAAAGAAAAAAAGAGGAAGAAAAGAAAAAAGCAGAGGAAGAAGAAAAGCAAAGAGAAGCGGAAAGGCAACAGCAACAACAGCAAAGTCAGCAGACTCAGGCACCTTCGACAAATACAAATAACAATGTATCAAATTCACCTGCAACATCTAATTCTTCCGCCCAGACTCAACAGCCAAGTAGCAGTACACCTGTTACAAGGGATTATTTGTTTTCACAGGGCTATGACATGTCATCAGCCCCAAGTGCCTGTCAATCCGCATTAATGGCATCTGGACGTTCAGGGTCATGTACACCATTACAGGATAGCAATGGCATCTATCTTGGAATGCGACTTGTTTTAAATTAAAAGGAGGATATACTTATGAATCTTGCAATTACTATTTTTGACATTACCATGATGACACTTGTTTCTTGGGTTTTCTTAAAAAAACCATTAGAAGAAAAAGATATCGAAGGGGGTCAATCTTTATTGGTACGTATTGTTGTCGGTATCGTTGCTGGGCTAGTTGTCAGCTTTATGATGAGCTTATAGGAGGTTTTTATGGGAGCTTGGAGTCAATTATTTGAAGTTTTTAATCCTGCGTTGTCATCTTTACAGACATTCTTGCAGGCAATTGCAGTATTAGGAGCAGGATGCTTCGCTGCATACTACAAAATTCGTGAGATGTTTGCAGGTCCACAGGAAGATCAAATGTATTCACAGAAAACCAAAGGTGTATTTATAGGATTGATTTTCGTGTTTATTATTCCGGTGTTGATTAACATCTTCAAAACATTATTTATGAAAAGCTAATTTTAATTAAAGAGGGTAGTGGGTTTTCGCTTCTCTCTTTTTAAGATTTATAGGACAAATTATTCTGTTGTTCTATAAATCTTAAAATTAAGGCAATGTGCCTTAATTTTTGAGGTGCATATATTACAAGGAGGATAAGAAATATGCCGGTAATGGAAGAAAATAAGTTTGAAACTGCGAAAGTTGCTCTGGAAAAGAAATTTGAATTTGAGCCGATCGAAAAGAAAATCAGTGAACTAGGGTGGGATAAAGATAATAACATTATCATTACTTATTACCAGAATATCCTTGGCTCGCTAGATACCGTTAAGAAGGTATGTGGTTTTATGGACTGGTTTGATAAGGAAAAAAACGGGGTCGATGTGACAAATTTTAATGTCTCAACAGTATCTTCACTTTTAAAGAAGTATAGAATTTGGGTTGTTGATAGTGGCAGGGCAGAAACTGTTGAAACAATGTTGGATGAACAAGACACAACAAATGATTTGTACAATGACACTACGAATGACAATGAATCGAACACCTATGGTTATGTAGATAACAGTCAGGTTATAGAATCTATTGATAATTTGACACAGGTTGTAAACGAAACAAATAGAACAGTGAACGAAATTAACGAAAATGATACAACATTGAAAACATATGAAGCTATTGGAGCAATGGAAAAATTACTAAGGAATCAGATGAAACAGAAAACGATGAAAAAAGCATCTTTTGAACAGGTGGAAGGTTTATCTAAGGATGTAAAAGGATTGATTAATAAATCTGAATCCATGCAGACAGTTGTTGAAAGAATTGATGGAGCTTTGCCTAAAACTGTAGAAAAAATGTACACATCTGTAGATGTTACAAAATCCTTTTGGGTAGGTGTTGGTGGTAGCATTGGAGTTATAGTCTTTGCGTGTCTGATTATAAAGACTATTGAAATATTATTCTAAGAAAGGATGATTATATGATACATAATGTAATGTTTGCTGTGGCAACACTTCCAAACATCCACTATCTTTTCGGTGGATTGATTGAAGGTGTAAAAAATAATGTAGTTCGTGGTGCACAGGATCTGTTACAGTCATTTTTTTGGAGTATTCTAAGTGGTCTTTTAGGTATGGTCAATTCACTTTTGAACTCGATTGTAAATGGTGTTATTGGGCTTGACCTGTTTTCCAACAATGAGTTTTTATCGACTGCTTTTAACTGTTCTTTAGCACTGATGTTTCTTGCAATTCCGGCTAAGATCACATGGGAGATTGTTTCAGCTATGATACGTGATGATGATGCAGGTATGGATATACATAAAAAATTGGGCAGTACTGCTTTAGGTATTGCGATTGCCTGTTCACTGACTGTAGGAATTACAAAAATTATCAATCCAGTCATGCAGGATGCATCCAAAGCAATTTTAAATGTAAATCTGACAAACGAAATAAAGTCGGATTCAGCAACATCTCAGTTAGGTGATTCACTGATTGAATCTGTTTTGATTTCGTTTGGAGGTTTGCCTAAAGACGGAGATTATGGAGCTTCAAAATTTGTAGAGCAGTACAACAAAAACGAATTGAAGATCACAAAACGAGATGGTGATAACTATGTCTGGGATTTTAGTATATTTATGGCAATTATTGGAATGTGTGTATATGTAGTAATGCTTTTTGTCATATGTATACAGATCGCAGTGCGAGTCATTTCCATAGGCTTTTATTATGTTATAGGACCTCTCGCCTGCACGAGTATGACGAATTACCAAAATCCACAGGCTTTTAATGTCTGGAAAGCAACAATATTTGGTGCATGGGCACAGAATCTGACACAGATATTTCTGCTGTCGCTGTTTGTAGGACTGCTTGAATCCATATCATCAGCAACATCAACCATGCCAGTAGCGTCCGTTGCACTTTATTTTGGTGCGTTTTCTCTTATCATGACTGCACCAAACTTTGTACAGGCAATGATTGGTGGATATGCTTCTGGTATTCTAGACACTTTAAATCAATTCAGAGGTGGTCTTGGCATGGCTAAAAGCTTGGTAACTGGTGCTGTTGGTTCGGTGATTGGTCGAAACAACCCACATACAGGACACTTGGAAGGTGGAGCACGTGGCAAGATTTTAGGTGATGTCAACGGTCAAGGAAACCGAATCGGTGGAGCACGTGGTGCTATTTTTGGCAATCCAGACAGCAATGGTAATCGTAATGGTGGTATCAAAGGTGCTACATTAGGTAATTCCATGAATATGGGTGGTGTTACTGGTAGACAAGGTGGTATCCGTGGTGCTATTTTTGGCAACGATCAGCTGGCTTCTGGTGTTGGTGGTACTATTGAACGTACAAGAGCAGGTGGTATGGCAAACATTGGTGGTAAGAAAAGAACGGATTCTTTCAACTCCGCAGGTCAAAAAACAGGCTCAATGCAGAAAAGACGATTATCGGCTTTCAGAGGTTCAGATTCTACAGCGTTTAACCCAGAAACAGGTGCTCAGATGGGCGATCCAGTACATCAAAGAGGACCTGTGCCTATGTTTTTAAGTAATTTAGGTAATCGTTTCTCTGGTGGAGGTAGCGACCAGTCGGGTGATGGTGGCGGAAGTGATACATCCACACCAAATTACACTTCTTTTAATTCCGGTGGTGGCGGTGCTTCTGGTGGAGGAAGTTCAGGCGGAACAAGTGGAGGTTCTGGTGGTTCTTCTGGTGTTGGTGGCAGTACAGGTGGTGCTCATTCTTTCCAGATGCATAGCAGTGCATCGACACGTAACAGTTTAGGCGGAGCACAATCTTCAGGTCCAAAGCCACAGCCACAAGGTCAAAGGCCTTCATCAAGCACAAAGCCTGCTGTTAGATCGTCTGGTACAAACGGTAATACTAAACCTCGCAGTCAAGCTCAAAAGCCAAGTGCTTCAGGTGCACATACATATAAAATGAAAAGCAGTAGTGAAATTCGTAACTCATTAGGAAATAGAGGTAATAGTGGAGGTAAAAAATAATGGGATATAACAAAACAACAATTATCGTTGATAAAGAATCTGTAAAACCAATTCTAATTTGGAAATTTTCAGGAATGGATTGCCTATATATGGCGATTGGATATTTGGTAGTATATTATCCAGTTAAGTATTTTTTTAATGACTTGATTGGTTTAGTTATGGGAGCAGCTATGTTTGTACTTGTTGGTGTTCTGTTAGTTGAAATGCCAAACCATTTATCTATTATCCAGCATATACAGATGTGGTATAACTACCGTTATAAACAGCCAAAGGAATACTTTTACATTCCAAAGGAACGAACACATGGTACAGTCAAAACAAATTCTGATGAGGATTCAAAGGAATGGATTGAATATCAGAATATGATCCAGGAAAACAGATTGTCAAATGAAAATTAAGGCAATCTGCCTTAACTTAAAGAAAGCAGAGAATGACCGATTGAGTCATTCTTTTTTTAATATAAAGGAGTACATTAATGTTTGGGATTTTTAAAAGAAAAAATAAAAATAAGGATATAGATCCTGTTAAAGAAAAACAGAAGCTTGTCAACGACAGTATCAAAAACTCCAAAATGGAGAAAAAAAAGAAAAAGAAAAAACAGCCGAAGATTGATAGATTTGACATCAGAGATGCCATTCCTTTTACATATGACGAAGAAAAGAATATGTTCAAGGACCTTGATGGAAACTATATCATGATGGTTCGTACAGCAGGAACAAATATTTTCGGTTTCAAGGACAATGACCAGTATGCATTTATACGTGCGTTTTCAAGAATCTTCAACAATTCGATTGGTGCAGGTCAGATCTATTCGTATATGGTTGGTGCGGATGTGGATGGATATGTAGCTGATTTCCAGTATTTTAAAGATAATTTAAATTTATCAAACCCACAGGATCGCATTCGATATGAAATTCTGGATGAAGCACAAAGAAGATTGAAATATACAGCATTGACGAAAGAACTTGTGGATCGCTGTTTTGTGTTTATCCTAAAAGGACAGGATATTTTTCAATTAGAACAGAGATGCCAGGAAATTGTTGCTACACTTGGTTCTTATCAAAAGACAAGTATATTAGATTTTATGGACACTTTTCTTGTGATCTATAACTTCTATCACCCACAGGCATCGAAATTGTTTACTGAAATGGCAAAAGAAGCCGATGATATCATGGATTATTTATATCCAACACGCATTGGTATGGTCGATGTAGGCTTTAGACAATGTGTTGAACTTGACAGAGTGTTTTGTAGATCAAAATTCATTCACATTTATCGAAAAGAGCCTGCTTTTGCATTGATGAGCTATTTAGCTACAGCAGGTGATATTGATTTTTCTATGCATTTTAAACCCGCAGAAAGCGGTGCCTTAACAAAAAGTCTTGATAAGGAAATTCATAATATCGAACGCAATATGCAGAAAGCAAAAGATGCATCTACGCAGTCAAAGCTGATGAAACAGTTTGATAAGACACAGACAATGGTTGAAAAGATGGTGGCTGAAGGAGATACACCATTTGATTTCACAGTATTCTTGCGTATCAAAGGTGACAGTGTTCAGCAGGTCAATGAAATTTGTAAGGATTTAGATGATTCTTTTGTTTCGATGGGGATTCAATTTAGCGATGGTGTGTTTGAACCTTTGGAATTATTTAACTGTACAGCTCCGATTCTATATGATTATGAATTAAAAGACAGATTCTACAAAACAACTACTACTGCTACACTAGGATGGATGTATCCGTTTGTATTTGAAGCATTATATGATTCTACACAGTATTCTCAGGATGTTCATTACCCGCCAGTATATATAGGTAATACGATACAGACGAATGGTGTTGTTTTCTATGACAACTTTACGAAGAAAGACGATCGTTCCAACTACAACGAATTTGTTGTCGGTAACTCCGGCATGGGTAAAACATTCTTTTTGATGTGGCTGATCTACAATCGTTGCGGTCTTGGTTACAAGCAATATATTCTGGATGTAGAAGGTAAGGAATTGAATAAGCTGACTTATGAATTAGGTGGTGCGAATATTGACTGTTCCAATGGAGAAAAAGGTCGAATCAATCCATTACAGATACGTTTCAACGTGCCTGACAGTGATACAGGGGACGGCAAAGTGCCTTTAGATCAGATTTATCCGCTTGAACAACATATCCGCTTCCTGAGATCGTTTTTAAATGCATATAAAGGCGATTCTGATGAGATTGGTATTCTTCATACCAACTTAATTGAACGTGCTTTAACGCACGTTTACGGGCTTATTAACATAGATTTTAAAACCACGGCTCAATATATTCTGGACAATTTCAAAAGTGATGATTATCCTATCTTTTCAGATGTTTATGATACGATTCAGGAATGGCTGAAAGAAATCGAAAAGCAACCTCATCCTGATCGTGCTGAAATCGAACGTCATAAAGTTTGTTTAGCCTTCTTGGAGCCGATTGCCTATGGTGCCGATGCCAACCTTTTCAATGGTCATACGAATGTAGATTTATCAGCAAATGTTATCAACTTTAATTTAAGTGCATTGCAGGACAACACAGGCTCACGTGTGCTTGCAACGCAGTATTACAACGTATTGTCTTATATCTGGACTGATATCATCTCTGACCCATTCAACCGCAGAAAACAGCTTTATGCGGATGAATTCTCAGTCATCATGGATCCTCGTTATCTTGACATCATGATGTATTTCCAGACAGTTATCAAACGTGTTCGTAAATATATGGCAGGCTTGACTCCCGCAACTCAGCAGATTAGTGATGTTTTAAAAGATTCGGTAAAGGAACAGGGTGAAGCCATCATTGAAAACTCCGTATACCAGTTTTATTTTGGATTAGGTGCAGAGGGTATCGAATACTTCAAGAAAACACATTTGATTCCAGAATCAGAACAAGAATTCGTGCAGTTTGCCAATATTGGTGAATGCTATGCCAAGATTGGAACAAGTACAGCTATGCGAGTTCGTATTCAAATTGGGGATGAAGCCTTTGCTAAATTCACACGAATGAAAGACGATAGAAAATAATGGGAAGTCTAATAAAACATGCGAAAAAAATAAAGAAAGCATGTATCGGCATTGCCACAGGAGTAACTGTAGCAACGATGATGATACCACCTATCGTTTTATCACAGATGATAATGATGGATCAGGAAGATAAATGCTCATCTGAAGCAACTGGAAGTATTGATGTATCATCAGATGGTACTGTAGAAGAAAATAAAAAAGCAATCTGGAACTACTTTAAAGCTTCTGGCTATTCGGATGAAGCAACCGCAGGCATCATGGGAAATATGTATGCTGAAAGTGGATTCAAGCCGGGTGCTTCTGAGATTGGCGGAGCTGGTTACGGACTTGTTCAATGGACAACACAAGGCTATAAAACAGCTTTAAAAAACTATGCTGCACAGCAGGGAAAGGAAACGAGTGATTTAAAATTACAGCTTGACTTTCTCTGTATTCAGCAGTTGCCGACTTTCAAATGGTCTGTAAGAGGAACCACATATTTTAAGGATACAGAAGAACTTAAAAAAAGTAACAGCGTTACAAAGGTGACAGAAGCGTTCATGAACTGTTTTGAGCGATGCAACACATCTTATGTTTCATGTACTGTAGAGAGAAGATCGCAGTACAGTATGAAGGTATACAACCAGTTTCGTGGACAGAGTGCAGATGCAGACTCCGCTTCAACAGGTATCAGTGGAAGAATATTATGGGTAGGCGATTCACGGACTGTAGGTATGCAAAGTGCAATCACCGAAGGAAAGAACAAGTGGATATGTTCTGTAGGAAAAGGTTACAACTGGCTAGTAAATACAGCTATCAGTAAAGTGAACAAGGAATTGAAAGATACAGATACCATTGTTGTCAATCTAGGTGTCAACGATCTGAACAATCACGAAAAATATGTAACTAAGTTGAATTCACTGGCTGACTCAGACTGGAAGAAAGCAAAAAGTATTGTGGTTATGTCAGTCAACCCAGTGGACGAAGCAAAATGTGCAGGAACCTATGTCGTAAAAAACAGCCAGATTGAAAAATTTAATACATATCTCAAAAAGAATTTGAGAAAGAAAATCGTTTATGTTGATACATATACTTCACTTTTAGGAAATATTCAAACAAATGACGGACTGCATTATACAAGTACAACCTACAAGACCATCTATGACATGATACGTGATACTCATACAGGCTCAAGTACAGACTCAGCGTGTGAATCTGAAGGTTCTGGTGGAATACTTACAGCAGAAGGTGTAATGATTGATTTTGATTCAAAGTACTACACTTACAGTGCCGATATTAACGAAGGAAATCCTAACGTATGTGCGGTAAATAAGCCACAGTGGTGGCCATATGGTGCAGCATGTACAAATCAATCAATAACAGGTAAATTTAACAAAATGATATGTTCATCATATGCTTCTGGACGATACTGGGATGTAAATTATCATGATTCACCTTATCCATTGCCGACAAACTGGGATCAAAAATTAACGGTAGATCATGTAGCACCTGGCAGTGGTAAGTATTCAAAAGATATCAACAATCCGATTCCTAAATCCATCGTTTCGATTACTTCATCGAGCGGTGGAACTATGCACGTTGCATTTATCGAAGGAGTAGATGTAGATGGCTCTGTTGTGATTTCGGAATGCAACGCAAACAGAAACGAACCAAAATATGGCTTCCGTTGTCAGAAATGGAAGAACGTTAAAGAATGGGCAGAACGTACCCTTGGTGCGGGAACCAGATTGAATGGTTTCTATGGAAAGTAGATGATAAAAATATGTTAAAAAAGATTTTAATAGGAATTGTAGTCCTGATAATTGTATGCTTTGGGGGTTATGATATTTATACTCGTATACAGAAAAGTCATGAACCAGAACTTGTATTTGTGGACAAGGATCTAAGGACTGTAGCGGAAGATAATTTTAATCCATATTATTATGTGATTAAAGCTGAAGATTATCGTGGTAAGGACATCAATGATAAAAAACATCTTGCATATAAAGTAAAAAGCAAAGGTAAAAAGAGTGTTAAAGTCATTTACATCTTAACAGATGATAAAGGTCATTTTGTACAGAAGGAATTGACTTTAAAAAAAGTAAAGACTGTAAATTACACACCGGAAGGAGAACAAAACGGTGCATTGAGTAACGCACCTAAAAAGGAAAATAAAGTGTTTTTGTTCTCAGACTATGATCAGATTGCCATACGTGCAATGGCGGAAGCAGACAATTATGGGTACGAAAGTTCGCAGAATTACACAGTCAATCCTGCACTCGATGAGAATGGGGAATTAATAGGATATGAGTGTGTGTTTTTGAACTAATGAAAGGAGAATGGGGATGCATAATCAATACCATGGTAGATTTGAAAAAGAATACTGGGTACGCAGAATATATACACTGATACAGAATATCAATGACATATCTGGTTCAAATATAAACTTAGAAAATGAAATAAGCGTTTGTAAATTCAGGGACGAAGATTACTGCATCGTCACGTATCTTTATTACAGCAAGCTGTACTGTTCGTGCATAAAAAAAGCAATGGGCAGATACGATGAGCGAAAGGATAAGGTCAGCAAAAAATAATTATTTTATTATGATTTTAAATTTGATTTGAACTTCAACAGTTCATTTTGGAGGTGATGAAATGGCAAATAAAAGCAACATAGAGTTAGATAATGTGTTGGCTTCTTCTTTAAAGAATGCTAGAATTCGGAAACAATATTCACAAGATGAAATTGCAAAACGTGTAGGAATATCAAGACCAAAATATCAACGAATAGAAAGTTGTATGATGAATTCTGTGGATGATAATTTGTTAAGAAAACTGGCTGATGTTTTGGAAGTTGATTATACTTCTCTTGTGAATGATAGGATGATGTATAAAACCACATTTAATATAACAAAAGAAATGCGTTTGGAGTTGCTTCATTTAAAAGATTCAAAAGGATTCAATACAATTTCAGAGACTATTAAATATTGTATTGATTATACTTTAAATGAAAATTCAAAATCAAATGTTTCAACTGAAATCATGATTGATGTACGTGAAGCTATCGTAAATACATTCATTCAGGAAATGGATAAGCTTTCTCATGCACATGAAATGGACGCACTTATACTACAGTATCTTGATGATAAATATGGTACAAACTCGAATGAATTACGTACCGATATTGAACAATATCTCACTAAAATTAAACATTCCAAAAACTACTGATTGAGGAGGTGATAGCAATGAAAATCGTTATGTTTTGTGATAAATATCTCTATAGAAAACTCAACATGGCATTTCCAAAATACAGCGAGAATGATGCTGTTATTGGAAGCCTTTTTTCAGAGGATGAGTTTGACAATTTCCATGTATTAGACAAGGATTTTATCAACTTGGCTTTTAATCCAGTGGATGGTATAAAAGATATTTATTTACTCTTAATACAAAAATCATGGTACAGTGATCCAACTTGTATTAACATCTGTAAGTACGTTAAACTGCTTCATCCTGAAACAAATATTGTGTTCTTTATGGATGAACCTTACGCTTCACATCTTTATTTCTGTGATCGTATTGTAAAGGAGCAGTTAGGTTTCTTAGCCTACGATACAGACGAACTTAAAACCATTCTAATGAATGGATTTAATGTATCGCAGGATGATTATACTTTACCTAAATTATCACAATCGAAAATAAAAAAACTTGAAAAACAGTACATGAACAGTTAACTGTCCAGACTGTTTTTCTTTCTCTTGTTGGTACAATATTGTACCTTTTTTATTTTCTAGTAGCATGGGTTTAGGCAGAAATTAAGTACCTTAATTTCTGTGATTCCAAACAATTCCTGATATTCTTTTTCCGTACTTTAATGTACTCAAAAATTAAATATCTTCCTTGTTTGTCATCCTTGATTAATCTTCTTATTCTGTGCTCAAGCGGTTCAAACGGAGCACAGATTTCTAGACTTTTATTCGCTTAATTTAGTGAGCAAAACTCGCTTCTAAAAGTCATCAGGATAAGCACTGCATATTCAGTGAGCATTTAAGGACATTGCAAACAGTGTTTGCAAGCTATTTATGCCTTCATCCTGCATTTTTCTTCTTTAGAATATTTTTGAGCAATGCTCAAAAATTGCTCATTCCTTTTTCTTTAAAAGGTTGTTCCTGAAGGCATAAATAGCCTTCAAGGTCTTATTTTCAAAAAGTGAGCAATTTGCTCACTTTTCTTGACCTAAAAGTGGAGCTTCAAGGCATAAATAGCCTTGTGCTCACACTTTTTCTTTAATTTCTTTAGAAAGGAGACTAATTCTATGTCAAAAAACAAAAGTCAAAGTACAGTTACGACAACTTCAACAAGTCTTTATATATCTTTGATATGTCTTTTTCCAATCGTGTTTTTGGTTTCTTATCTAATCTTCTATATGATTGATACTATGCTTTTAAAACTTGATGTTTCTTTTATAAATTCAGTTTTAAATCATAAAAAGGACGGTGCAATAACAGGTATTTGCATATGGGCATTGTGTTTTTATTATGTAGCTTTTGGCTTGAAAATAAATCGCCCTCAGCAATCTAACGTGATTGCTACTGCACGCTGGCGAACCCTGAAAGAACAAAAAAAATATTTTGGTGAAGCACCAATTGATACAACACAACATCTAGATGTTGGCGGTGCTCCCGTGCATATGATTTCAGATAAAACTTTATTATATGAAACAGATTCATTTCATGATTACTGTGTTGGTACTACCGGATCTGGTAAATCTAGAAAGATTGTTCGTCAGTTGGTCATGCTTGCAAGCATGGCAAGTGAAAGTATGATTTTCCATGATCCAAAAAAAGAAATGTATAACGATTTTCATTTATACCTTTCGAAGAAGCAAGGTTACAAGGTACATGTGATTGATTTCCGTAATCCTGAGTATTCAGATCATTGGAATCCATTGGATGATATTACAGACTGGGCCGTTAAAGATCCGGATGAAGCAGATGAATATGCTCAGGATCAGGTTGAATCTATTGTTGATGGAAATTCAAATTCAGAACCAATATGGATTGATGGACAAAAGGCATTGATTATTTCTTCGTTATTAGAAGTCGCATCGGCTCCCATTGCACGTGCTAAAAAAAATTATTATTCACTGGTACAAATGATATCTCTACTTGGTAAGACAAAAAGGATTGATGGAGAAGAAAAGATGGTACTATCCGCATATATGGAGTCATTGGATGAAACATCTGTATCTCGATTAAGTTTTGCTACAATCGCCACTGCACCAGACAAAACAAGAGGGTCATTTATAACTTCATCTCTTGCATCTATTCGACCATTCACTAGTCGAAAATTGATGAAGGTGATGAGTAAATCAGATTTTAATTTCCGTAGTTTCAAGGATGGAAAACATGCACTGTTTATTGTGGATCCAGATGAAAAGAAAAGATATAATCCGATAACAGCGATGATGATTGAAAGTGCATATAAGACACTTGTTTATGAAGCAAACCAGCGTGATGACTGTAAATTGGAAAAGCGTGTTCATTTTATTTTAGATGAGTTTGGAAACATGGCAAAGATTCCTAACTTTGATGGGAAAATGACTGTAGCACGTTCACGAAATATCCTGTTCCATTTATATTTGCAGGACTATGAACAGATGAACGAAAAGTACGGTGATCATATTGCACACATCATTCGTTCAAACTGTAACTTGTGGTATTTTATTTCAAGCGCTGACCATGATGTTTGTAAATCAATCAGTGATAATATTGGTGAAGAAGATATTATGGTTGAATCGTACAGTAATAATTTTAATAACAATGTTACTTCCACTGGTAGTGGTGTAAATATTGGACATCAGAAAAAACCTTTGATTACACCGGACGAACTTCAGAATATGGATGTTAGTGATGGAAATGGAATTATTGTATATCGTTCTAAGCTAGGTCCATGCAAAGTTTATTTGCCTGACTGTTCTCAATATTCATGGTATAAGGAAATGGAAAATGAAATTGTACGTGTACGCAAAGATGGATTCGAGTTAGAGTATGCAATTCCACGTTATATTGTATTGTCACCAACCATTTTGGCAAGTGCAGGAATCAAATTGCGATTGAATGACTCCTCTCGTGTTTCACCAAGAGGAGTCGGAAAAGAAGAACCATTATTATCAAAAAATATGTACTGGTATTGGTCTTCACGTGATGATTTAGAGGAATCAGTTTTTTCCCATGTTATTGAATATTTAAAAAAGATAGATCTTTTAGAATCCAAGATTTCAGTTCAGACGTTGATTCGTAATTATATGAAGTCAGACGAATTTATTGAATGGTTACACTCTATTGATACCAACGTTTCTGATAAAGATTTGGATGAAGTGAAAAGAAATTTAGATGAGATTGAAATCACTGATAACGATAATGCTTTTTCGGATGCTTGGAGTTAATCTATGGCAGGTATAATTGTTAAATATAGATTCCAGCATACACAGTACTCAAACAAAAATCTCAATGCGGTAGAAAAAAATAACACAGTAAATACAGTTGATGCATTTGAATACTGTGATCGTGATGAAGCCTGCGATAAGACCTTAGTATCAACAGGCGAAGCATTCAATTATGCAGATTACCGATTAGGAAGTGCGGGCAGTATAACAAATGGCGGTAAGCCTATTGATGCATTACGTATGCAGATGATATGTGACCAGTTCAAACCACCTGTATTGTATGGAATGATAATTTCTTTTGATCATGATTTTGCAGTAAAAAATCAAATTATTGATAAATGGAACATGGATAAACTGATTGCAAAATCTATGAATTCAATTTTAAAAAAAATGAACCTAGAACCTGATAATGTTATTTGGACATCTTCATATCATACAAATACGGATAATCCGCATTGTCACATTAATTTTTATGAAAAGAAACAAACAAAGCGAAAACAGACTCTATCTAAACATCAGATAGAACACCTTAGATCGTCTATTGCAAGTGAAATGGAAATCAATACACTGCTGTATGTGAAACGTGATGAAGCCATGAATCATTTGATGGATTCCTTGGCTGGAATAGGATTCAGTAAAAATATGATGCGTGGGTATGAAGATATGATACAAAGGTCAAATAGTTCTCAGAAAGGCCTGGAACATATTTATAAAAAGCTGATTGCATTAAATAATGTACTTCCAGAAAAGGGAAGCATGAAATACAATTCAAAAAATATCCGTCCATTTCACAACCAGATTCGTGACATCATTGAGGATATCTATAAACTGGATGAAATCAAACCATTTGTGGACGAATATCGTAATATTTTAGAAGAAACACAAGAAATGCAGAAGGAACTTTATGGTACGGGTATTGATGAGTACGAAGATGAGGATGGCGGTATTGTACATGGTCAAGGCAATGATGAAAAAAGACAGGACGAGTATTATCGTAGAAAGATGTATGAGCTTGAAACACGTTTAGGAAATATGATTTTACAAACGATTGTTAATGGAAGAAAAGATGTTGACAGAATTGAAAAAGATAAAAAGAAATTACATGAGTTAGAAAATAGAAAAACAAATTTGGATTGGGAGATCAATTCTAAAAAGTATTCCAATGAATACGCAGTGAACAAAGTTCATGACGAAAAATCAAAAAATAGTTTGAAAAGAAATTCTCGAAAAAAGATTATAAAATCTGTTTTTCATCGAAGATCAAACATGATATGTCATGCGACTGTAAATGATATGAGCAATGCAATCCAGAATGCTTATTATGCAAATCTTGATATAAAGCAGAAAGTGCAGGAAGCTACACGCAATGCTCAAAGAGAAGCCTATGCAAGAGAAATGTACTAGATAAAAGGAGATATAAAATATGGCTAGAAAATCAACAATTGAAAAATTAAAAACAAGAATCAGTGTCTTAGAAAAAGACAGACAAAGAAAAGTAGATGAACAGATTGAACTAATTTTAAAAACGGACCCAGATATTTTACAAATCAATGCACAGATTGACGATCTGAAAAAGATGGTCAAAGCATCTGAAGAATTAGAACGAAAAAAGGAAGAGCTTGAAAAACAAATGTTAGATTTACTGGATTAATTATGGTGGGGTGCTATTTATATGGTGAACAACCCATTAAAAGATTATTTTCTTTCCACAAAAGCTAAAGAAAACTTGAAAACAAGCAAAGACATTGCAGATTATTACAATATTTCAATTAGCATTGTCAATAATGCCATGAATGGAAAAACCGTGAACCCATCTCGTAAGTTAGTGAGTACTCTTTCAAAAAATATAAATCAAAAGCCAGAGCTTATTCTTCGTGATATATATAACAATTCTTTTGTTAATTCTTGTAATAAGTGTGTCAAGATAATTACTGCATCTTTACATTATAATTTCGGGTATGCATTATTCTTTAATGAACGTAATTTTATGCAGTTTTACCAAATACCATTACCTTTTGCAACAGTTTATCGCATTTGCTCATTTGCCAAAATAAGAAATAATGGACCAGAACTTAAATACACTTTAGTATTAGATTGGGGTAGCATAAATCGTGCTTTAGTTGATTGGTGTGAACGCACTCAAAATTTCTTAGTAAAAATTGATTGCATTTTAATGGCTATGAGCAGTCTTTATTACATTATTTGTACAGATGGATTTGATGATATAAAAAGACTGATTGTAGTCTTTGCTTATGATGAAGAAGAGGATTACTTGTTATTTAAAAAGATGTGTAATGATTCTAAACATCGTGTATTGCCACTTCTGTATGATGACAACGCAGAATATTCAATACGAGATGTCGATATGCTCAATGGTTAAGGATATATATTTTGTTGCCTGTCATTTCGCACAAATTTCTAGCATTTTTGTGTATGATGTATGCTAGAATATAGATGTATTAAATAAGGTCGATTCACGGACCTTGGCAGTAATGCCGAAAGTACAGATGAATTAGAATCATACTTTCTTCATTCGTGAAGAGGTTAAAGTTTTGTAGTAGTCTGTAATGCCATTTAAGGTTGTAGTACAGCACATTTTCGGATGGTAGTGAAGGCACTTATAAGGTTGATGTACAATAGAAAAAGTTGCAGTACAGCACATTTTCGGATGGTAGTGAAGGAGGCTTTAGCTCGGCTCACGCCAATCATTTGTTGTAGTACAGCACATTTTCGGATGGTAGTGAAGGAAAGGAACATTAGGGAAATCAAATTGAAGGTTGCAGTACAGTACACTTTCACATGGTAGTGAAGAATGTAAGAAGTATTGATGTATGTTGATGTACCCCAGAGTAAATATTACATACCCTAGGGAAATTATTACTCCACCCTGAGAACTTTGTTCTCTGGGTGTTTTACTTTAATTAAAACATATGCAGATTTTGCGTATGTTTTTTTTATGAAATACCTGTCATTTCGCACAAATTTCTAGCATTTTTGCGAATTCAAAATGGTAAAATATAGGTAGATATAAATTTGAAAAGAAAGGAGTGAATTGCAATGGATGCAAACGAATTAAAAGAATGGAATAAGATCAGATCAAGAGAGTTAAAAGAAAAATTTCTAACATCTCAAAAAATTTTATATACCAACTATGGTCATAGAGAACTTGAAGTTATGGATTTTACAGTGGCTGAAGAAATGTTGAATAAATATTCTTTAGACGAACTGGAAAAAGAGGTTTTAGCCGATGTGGAATTAGAAAGAGGAAATAAACCAAGCGGATGCCTGATTGCATTAGATGTTTTGCAGAAAGCCGATGGTGATAAAACGGAAGCTGGCAAGATTTTAAATGAGATCAAAAATGCTGTGATTGCCTATTATGACTATCAAATCGAGATTGAAAAAATACGCTCTAAAGCCTTACGTAAACTGGATATTGAATCAGAAATTTCTTAAGGCATATTGCCTTAATTTATATATAAGGTCGATTCACAGACCTTGGCAGGAATGCCGAAAGTACAGATGAATTGGAATCATACTTTCTTCATTCGTGAAGAGGTTAAAATTCTTCAGTAGTCTGTAATGCCATTTGAGGTTGCAGCAGAGCACATTTTCGGATGGTAGTGAAGGTGACTATCCAACCTTTATCGCTGTTGTTTAGTTGTAAATTTAGATTTTTAATTGTGATTATATATTTTTTTAAGAGCAGGAAAGGAGAATTGCTGTTATGAGTGGAGAAGGTCGTTATATTCTTACGTTACCTTTGAAAACAGAGTTATATCAGGAACATATTTTAGAAAAGCGTTTTAGACTGGGCGAGGAATTATATAATAAATTTCTAAGCTATGAAAAAAAGAAATATTATGAAATGACAAAACGTAGAGATTATAGAGACGCTCAAAGTCTTATAAAGGATTTGACAATGCAAATCAATGAATTAGATAAACAATCTGATAAATCTAAGGAATCTAAAAAGTTGAGTCAGGACCTAAAGAAGAAAAGAAAAAAACAATATGATGCTATCTACAACATCAAGAAGATGTTTAATTGGTCTGAATTTGGATTTGGAATGGATATGAAGAAATATCGAGGTTATTATAAGAAAAACCTGAATTCTCAGATTTGTAATAATCTGGCCGTACGTTGTTTCAGAGCTTTTGAGAAGATGGAAGAAGAACTTATCAAAGACCAGTACAGAAGTGATGAGGACAAGGTAAATCCTTATGTCCATTATAAAAGAAAAGATTCTTTGAGAAGTCTTTGCGGAAGCCAGAACACAACAGGCATTCGATTCATCTTAGATGATGAAAAGAAAGTTGGGTTGGTCAAATGGCAAGCCCTTGAATTTACAATTGACCTTACCAAATGTACGTTGTATGAATGGAAGGCGTTGCAATCGGAGATCTGCTACTGTGCTGTAAAACGTGAAAAGATCAAAGGAAAGTGGAAGTATTATATCCAACTCACGTTGAAAGGTCATGTTCCTGATAAATTTAATAAGCAGACAGGTGAATTGAAAAGACAGCTAGGAAAAGGGAATGTTGGTTTGTACTTTACAAGTACCAGTCTTACGGTTTCAACAGAAGATGGTACTAAAACATATCCTTTAGCAATCAAAAATCATGAGGATAAGAAAACTGAGTTATTGCAGAAAATGGATGCTTCCAGACGTGCAACAAATCCAGATAACTACAATGACGATGGAACCAGTAAAGAAAAAAACGAAATCAAAGGATGGCATTTTTCAAAAGCTTATAAAAAATATCGTGCTGAACTTTACGAGATTTTCCGAAAGGAATGTGAGGAAAAGAAATTATTGCAGGAAGTCCTTGCAAATGAAGTCATTGCATCTGGTAATGTATTTAATTGTAATAAAATGGACTTCAAATTTCTTCAAAGAAATTTAGGTAAAAAGATTCATTCTGCGAGTCCAGCTATGTTAAAATCGACAATCGAAAGAAAGCTTTCGTATCATGGTGTATCTATCAATGAGATTAGTTATTCTAAATTAAATCCTGTGCTTGAAGAAAAAAACATCAGCAAAAAGAATTTAGAAGATATGGCTACACTCATTCGCCAGTTTTAGTTAAATATATAAATTAAGACAGTTTGCCTTAATTATTAGATAAGGTCGGTTCACGGACCTTGATAGAAATATCGAAAGTACAGATGAACTTGAATTACACCTATGTCATTCGTGGCAAGGTTAACATTTTATAGTAGTCTGTAATGCCATTGATTAGAGGTTGTAGTACAACGATATCTCACATGGTTATGAAGGTTCTAAATAATTTAATGGAACTTAAAAAAAGGTGTAGTACAGCACAATTTTTGATGGTTGTGAAGGATAAGTGATATAATGCGCCATTACAGAATTTGATGACTTTAACAAACGTTTGCATGGCAGCGAAAGTAAATATGCAATTGACCACTCGTTTTATTAGTGCGGGAGAACACAATATTATAAATATAGATTTAAAAGCCATTATGGCTTTTTTTTAGAATGGAGATAAATATATGTTTTTAACTGAAAAAGAATTAAAGGATGCTTTCTGGAAAAGCTACAACAATAAAGGACGAGCTGTTAAATGGCAGTTTGAATGTCCTGTTCGGGAAGGTAATACAGATTTAATGACATTGGAAAAATATCAGGAAAACTGGCAAATCAATGCGTTTGAATTTAAATTGACGGATATAAAAAAAGTGCTTTTACAGGCAGAAGGAAATTTACCTTACTGCAATAAAAGCTGGATCGTGATTCCGGAAGAGAAGAAAGATGTCATTTTAAATCGCTACATGAATTATTTGAATGAAAAAAAATATATTGGAGTTATTGGAGTCCAGGCAGGTGGAAGATACACAATTATTTTTCAGCCAAAGTTTAAACAGGATATGACTTTCTCTCAAAAAATTTTGAATATGTGCATGGCGGAGGTTTAGCTCATGAAGGTTATTATTGCAGAAAAACCAAGCTTGGGAAGAACGATAGCTACTGCGATTAGCAAAAGCCAGAACACAAATGCTTTGAACAATAAAGGCTATATCACTGTTGGAAATTATATCGTGACCTATGCATATGGACATTTGCTGACATTGCAGGATATGGATAGTTATTTTGGTAAAAAAATCAAATGGAATGAGAATTTACCATTCTATCCTAATCCTTTTAAATTCCAGTTGAAAAAGGATAAAGGTGCCAAAGACCAGTTTAATTTAATTCGTACTTTGATTAACGATAATAAAATAGATGAAATCATTTGTGCAGGAGATGCAGACCGGGAAGGTGAGGTTATTGTACGTTTGATTTTACATTTCGGGTTAAAGGATAGATCAAAACGCATCACTCGACTTTGGCTGCCAGATCAAACAGATAAAACGATTGTTACACAGCTCAACCAACGTAAGGCTGATTCAGAATACAATAATTTATACAACGAAGGTGTTGCACGTATGTATGTAGACTGGCTTCTAGGTATCAATTTAACAAGAGATGTTTCATCAAAAGCGAACAGTCTATTGAATATCGGGCGAGTAATCTGCCCAATCGTCATTGAAATATATAATAGACAAATTGCAATCGAGCATTTCATTCCTGAAAAATATTATGCGGTTGAATCGAATGTTAATGGATTAAAACTATCTTTAAAGGATAAATTTGCGTTGAACGAGAAGGACAAGATCAATTTGATTTGTAACGATCTAAATTCTAATAAAGGTATCGTAACAGATATTCAAACAAGGGATGTCGAAAAACAAAGTCCCAAGCTGTTCAGCTTGAGTAAATTACAAGGTTTCTGTGGGAAGAAATTTAAACTAAAGCCTGCTGAAACTTTAGCAGTTGTTCAGAGTTTATATGAAAAAGGTTTTGTTACATATCCAAGAACCAATACAGAATATCTGAGTGAAAATGAAAAGCAGTCTGTTCTTCACTTGTTGGAAGTACATGACAAGAACAATGTTCTGTTATTTAAAGATTCAAAACGAATTTTCGATGATTCTAAAATCGAATCTCACTCTGCATTAATGCCGACTGATAAAATAGCAAATTATGATTCTTTTTCATCAAACGAAAAGATGGTATATCAGGCTATCTTTGCCCGCTTTAATTCTGTTTTTTTTAAAGAACCTTGTATCGTTACAGAAACAGAAGCAACGATTCACGTTGGCAGGCAGTTCCCAAATGACTTAAAAATCAAGGGTCAAGCTGTTAAATCAAAAGGATGGATGCGTGTTTATGGGGAGGATTCAGTTGATAAAGTGATTCCACTGTTGTCAATAAATCAAACTTTAGATGTTGATTTTAAACTAGTAGAGAAGAAAACACAGCCACCTAAACCATATACAGTTGAAAGCCTTGGTAATTGGATGGTCCATCCATTCAAAAAGATCACTGATACAGAAGATGATGAATATAAAGCATTACTGAGTGGTTGTGAAATTGGAACAGAAGCAACTCGATCAGGAATTATTGATAAAGCAATCCAGACGGGATACATCAGTCTGACTGACAATGTATATTCGATTGAAGATAAAGGCAGATACATGGTTGAATTTTTAAATAAATCAAATCTTGACCTTTCACCACAGCGTACTGTAGAACTTCAAAAAGACCTAAAAAAAGTATACAATTCAAAAATCACAGTAGATGAATGTGTTCAAAATGCGATTGCTTTTTTAAATCAGTACTTTGAAAATGCAAGCAACAAGGAAATGCCGGAATCTCAGTTTAAAAATGAACCTGAATCTTTAGGATGCTGTCCATGGTGCAACCAACCTGTTTATGCATTTAAAAGTGCAAAAGGTTTATTTTTTACGCACAGTAAAGAGGATAGAGAAAAATGTTCGTTCGCACTCTATGAAAAGCAAAAGATTTTCGGTGCAGAATACCATTTTACAAATAAAAAAGTAGAAGCATTGCTTGCTCATAAACTGCCTAAGATCGATTTAGTAAATAAAAGCGGAGTGCCTTATACAGCAGGTCTTGATATTCTTCTAGAACCGCATGAATTCAACGGAAGAAAATATCCTGCTTTTAAAACACAGCTGTTGAATAAAAAATAGAATTAAGGCAACTTGCCTTAATTAAGAGGAATGTTATATGTCGAGTGAGTTTTTAGTTAAACAGACGTTGATTAAAATAATTGAGAATGCGAAATTTGATTGTGAAAGAGAAAATTATAAATGGTTTAAATTAAATTTTCTAAATGATGATAGGAAGTCTTTTGCTGGGGATTATGATATGAGAACTCATATCATACGTGTTTTTGTTCCAAAGACAAGTGCAAAGACAAATGCAAATCTGATTTGTACCACTTTGCATGAAGTGTCTCACCATATTGACTGGTGTAATCGCCATACTTCAGATCATAGTGATGCATTTTATGAAATTTTTCAAAAGCTTTTGTATTCTGCATTGGATTTAAATGTTGTGTCTGTCTCAGATATTAAGAATATGCCAAGATTGACTACTGACCATAATAAAATATTAAAGTTTATAAAGATATATTCACCTAACCCAAATAAGGATATTAATGAAAATTATTTGATTGTAAATGTATATAATTGCTATTCCGAAAAAGAGAAACTTAAAGAAAATGGATATTTTTGGAATGGCACTTTAAAAGCTTGGTACAAGAAAATAAAAAAGGAAGATCAAATAAAGGAACAGAATTATTTGAACTCATTAAATTTAACGGATATACAGTTTGCAGATGGGAATAAAATTATTCTAAAAAATTAGGACCATAATTGTATACATTTATGCACTAGGATAAAGATAGTAATTAAATAGTCTATCAATGTCCTATTTTTTATTTATGGACTAGTCTATTTATTTATAGACCTTTTTTTGTTAAAATTAGGAGGTTAAATGATGTTTTACGGATATCATCGTGTAAGCACGAAGGAACAAAATTTAGAGCGTGGAATCAAAGGAATTGAAGATTTCTGCAAAAGCAGAAATTATAAACTTGAAAAAGTATTTGTAGACAAAATGTCTGGCAGGACGGTTGACAGACCTAGATATACAGTGCTTAAAGAGGATGTGTTACGTGAAGGTGATACCTTAATCATTTATGAGTTAGATCGTCTAGCTAGGGATAAGAAAGCCATATCAAATGAATTACGTTATTATGATGAACATAATATACGTGTAATGATTCTGGATATACCTACAACCACAACAGATTTACCAGATGCAGATGCTATGAATAAGCTGATTGTTGAAACAATTAATAAGGTCATTATTGATGTTTATGCAATGTTAGCCGAAACTGAGTTGCAAAGAAAAACAAAAAGGCAGCAGGAAGGCTTGATTGCAATGAAAGAACGTGGTGAGTGGGATAATTATGGCAGACATCGTGTTATGAGTTTGCCTGACTTTGAAAAAGAATATCAAAACGTGAAAGATGGCAAAATTAAGAGCCTAGAGTTAATGAGAAAACTCAATATGAAAAAATCAACGTATTTTAAATATGTTCGTGAAATCAAATTAATGGATGGTAATTGTACTGATTAGAATAAGATATGCGTCTTGTTGGGTAGGAAAATAATCGAAGATCAAAATGTCGAGTATGAATATGTCGATTAGATGCAGAGAATTAGCAGAAGCAGTAGATTTTATGTGATGTGTGGATGACTTGATGAGTTATCCATACATCCACGAAAAAAGAAAGGATGTATTTATAAATGGCAAAGAAAGAAGTAAAAACCGATTTATGGGTTGCTTCTCAGTTGGATAAATGCAAGATACAGTTTACAGCACAGGGAAGTGATGTAAAAGAGATTGACGAAGCTCTTTCCACTGCTTCTAAGCGTGGAACAGGAAATGCTGGTTATCCTGAGTATGTAGCTGTTGTAAATGACTTTGTAATTGTCATAGAGGATAAAGCAGATTTAGATAAGCATACAAAATTAACTGACACAGCACTCATTGAGACAACAACAAAAGCAATCACTGACTATGCTGTGAATGGAGCGTATTTCTACGCAAAGCATATAGCACAGAACAGCTCGTTTAAGAAGGTATTTGCTATTGGTGTATCAGGGGATGCAAAGCATCACAAGATTACACCTCTGTATGTTGACGATAGAGAAGGATATATTGAACTAGAAGACGTTGAATCATTTACAATGTTCAATCAACAGAATATCTATGAGTATTACTTGAGGAACGTTCTGAAAGAAAAGACTGATGTTGAGAAGACAACTGAGCAGATTCTGAAAGATGCATCAACACTTCATGAATATCTTCGTACTTACGGTTCTTTAAAAGATCAAGACAAACCGTTGGTTGTTTCAGGTATTTTGCTGGCGTTGGATGAAATTGAAAGTGGAAGTTTTTCGATTAGCTCATTGACAGGAGATGACGTTGAGACAGACGGTGAGAAGATTTATAACGCAATCCAGAAGCGTTTAAAACGTTCTAATGTCGGACCAGATGCCAAACGTGATAAACTTATGAGTGAGTTTGCTATTATTAAAACCAGTGCCAGATTGAATGAAATTGATGATAAATTGAAAAAGACACCATTGAAATATTACGCTGAGTTCTTGAAGACCAATGTATTTGATAATATCAAATATAAATCATCGGCAGAGGATTTTATTGGTCGTTTTTATGGTGAATTTATGAGTTATTCAGGTGGTGACGGACAAACTCTTGGTATTGTGCTTACACCTGCTCATATTTGTGAATTATTCTGCGACTTGTTGAATGTACAACCGAATGATATTATTCTTGACCCTACATGTGGAACTGCTGGATTTCTTGTGGCAGCAATGCACCATATGATTTCAGCAACAGAGAATGAAACAAAGAGAAAGAACATCAGAAAAAAACAATTGCATGGTTATGAATTACAGAGTAATATGTTTGCGATTGCTTGTACAAATATGATTCTTCGTGATGATGGTAACAGTAATATTTGGTGTCAGGATTTCTTGAAACAGAATCCGGCACAGGTGCAGTTAAAAGGTGCTACTGTTGGTATGATGAATCCCCCATACAGTCAGGGGACTAAAGATGACCCTTCGCAATATGAGCTTTCATTTGTTGAACATCTACTTGATTCTCTTGTAGTTGGTGCAAGAGCAGCTGTAATCGTTCCACAGTCATCTATGACAGGAAAAACAAAAGCAGAACAGGCATTTAAAGCAAGTATCATGAAAAATCATACATTGGAAGGTGTAATTACTTGTAATACTGATACGTTCTATGGTGTAGGCACAAATCCGGTTATTGCTGTATTTACAGCACATGAACCACATCCAGAAGACAAGTTATGCAAGTTCATTGATTTCAGAGATGATGGATATGAAGTAAGGGCACATGTTGGACTTGTTGAAGGTGACAGTGCGAAAGATAAGAAGCAACATCTTCTTGATGTATGGAATGGTCGTGTTGAAGCACCGTCAAAATTTTGTGTAGAATCAACAGTACAGCCTGATGACGAATGGTTACATAGCTTTTATTATTTCAATGACGAAATTCCATCGGAATCCGATTTTGAAAAAGCGATTGGTGATTATCTGAGCTTTGAATTTTCTATGGTAATGCAAAATCGTGAGTACCTGTTTACAGGGGGTGAATCGGATGAGATTGAGTGATAGAGAATGGAAGATTTTTATTATTGGAGATTTGTTTTCTATCAAGCGACCAATAGCCAGGAATAAAGACCATTATGAAAATGGTAATGTTCCATTTGTTGCATCAGGAAGTGGAAATAACGGTGTTATGAAATGCTGTAAGCCTCATAAAAATGAAGAATTGGATAATGCTGGATGTATTACAGTTAGTCCTGTTGATGGAAGTGCATTTTATCAGCCGTATAATTTTTTGGGACGAGGTGGAGCTGGTTCATCAATTTTAATGTTGTATGCTGACAATATAAATTTATACAATGGTCAGTTTATTGCAAAGATGATTGCAAATACTTGTGCATGTAAATATACATATGGACACATGGGTAATAAGGATAGTATTAAGCGTGAAAGAATTATGCTTCCTGTTGATGATAATGATGAACCAGATTATCAATTTATGGAAGATTACATGAAAGAACTGATGACAGCAAAACGCAAACAGTATCAGAAATATGTAGAACAACGTCTTGCGGAATTCGGTATTGATGATATGAAAATACCGATGCGGGGGGGGTATAACCTCGACTTAGAATCAAGAGAGTGGAAGAAATTTAATATTAATGATATTTTCGTAGTAGGTCATGGATTCTATAATAAAAAACCGCCTATGTCTGAAAATGGCAATTTTCCTTTTATAGGTGCATCAGGTGAAAATAATGGTGTCACTGGTTTTACGACGAAAAAAGATGTTGAAAATAATTCAAAACTTGGCTATGGAACAAATGAACCGCTTGACAAAAAAATATTTTCAAAAGGTCATCTTTGTGTAGTTAATAATGGTTCTGCTATTGGTTATACATATTATCAACCAGATAATTTTACGTGTACTCACGATGTTAATCCTTTGTGGTTGAGAAGTTGTAAAATGAATAAATATTTGGGATTATTTTTATCACAGATGATAAAAAATCAGGGTATTTGTTTTGCATATGCAAGGAAGTGGAGACCTAGCCGAATGGTTCATTCATGTGTTATGCTTCCTGTCAATGATAACAATGAACCGGATTATGAGTTCATGGAAGAATGTGGACGACAGATGATGGCAAAGAAGTATATTCAGTATTTGAAATATCTTGAATCCACATGTGAATCTTCGGATTTATTGTTGAAGTGATTCTATTAGTATATAATGTAATCGGGTGGATAGAAAATGGTATCAAAATATAAAGAAGGGGACAAAGTATACTTTGTTTCCAGCTCAGTTTTCGTAAAAGAAGCGACTGTCATACGTTCAGGTGGGGGATTTGTAACAATTAAATTTGCTACAAATAATGGCAATGACGGACCTTCTGGTATCAGAGTACGAGAATCGAAAGTGTATCGTACTGAAGAAGAAGCAAATGAAGTTGTTCAAATGAATAAAGCTAGACAGGTGAACAGTCGAAAGTTATAATGTTAGAGCTGTTCATCTTCCTAACAAATTTGGATAGCCGGCTATTTCATATTATATGAAATAGCTTTTTTTAATTTTTGCTTTACTATCGACCGATTTTGAAATTTCGGTCGATGACAAATAATTCTTTTTTTGTATGATTGATATGTATGAAAGGTTGATGTTATATGGTACAAGAAAAGAAATCGAAGAGACTATCAAGAAAACTACAAAAATCTTATGTTATAAAAACGGATATAGATGAATTAAGTGATGTGTTATGTGAATTGTTGAAATTATTAAATATAGAGGAACTACATATCATGACTTATAAGGATAGAATAGATGTTTTTGCAACTAAAGAAATGACTCCATTGCATGTGGAATTGTATGAAAGATTTTTTGGTTTACATCCTGATGACGCTGAAAAGGAAGAACTTTTAAAGGAACAAATATACCAGGATTGATTATTAAAACGAATTGTGAGTATATAGTTAATGGAAATCTGATTATGTTACCATGGTGAGCCTATGGAGGTTTTTTATGACAAAATTTGTAGCGATGTATTTGCGTGTTTCGACTTTCGATCAGGCACACAATGGATATGGTTTAGGAGATCAGGAAGTACAGTGCAGAAAATATATTGATTTATATTTTCCAAACGATGAAGTGAAGATTTACAAGGATGATGGATATTCTGCTAAAAATCTTTCAAGACCTGAGATGAAAAGAATGTTAGATGATGTGTACAAAAGAAAGATACATACTATTGTTGCTTTTAAATTGGATCGGCTTACCAGAAGTGTTATAGATACGTATAAATTGATAAAAACAGTAATGGAGTATGACTGTTCGCTTGTGGCAGTAGTGGACCGCATAGACATTTCTTCTGCTAATGGGCGGATGTTGGTTGGTATTTTATCAGTAATCAGCCAATGGGAGCGTGAGGTAATAAGTGAACGTACTGTAGCAGGACTTGAACAGATGGTACGTAGCGGGAAATACCCGTATGGTGGTAGAAACCCTTTTGGTTGGACGAAGGATAAAAATGTTTTAAAGGTTGTTCCTGAAGAAGCTGAAATCATCAAGGATATGACTCAAAAATATGTGTATGAGGGATATGGGATTGATGATCTAAGAATATATTTAGAGAAAACGTATGGGATGAAAAAGAAATGGTATTTTATCAGGAATTGTTTAATAAACAAGCGAAATATAGGTATATTTGAATATCGTGGAGTGGAATATGATGATGTAGTGCCAGCTATTATAGATAAAGACCTATATGATAAGGCGGTAGAAAAAGCAACGCATAGAAACGTATCAATGCCACATCAGGAAATGTACTTATTTCATGGAATTGTACATTGTAAGTGTGGTAAACGATGTGATCACGTAAGTACTGTAAAAATAAAAAACAAATACAGACACACCTATTATTATTACTGGTGCCCAAAATGTAATAAACGTGTAAACCAAGATAAACTCTTTAATCAGATTGTTATACCACTTGGTTTGCACATTAACAGCAACAAAACATCTGAACAGCTAAAAAAGCTAGAAGATGATTTGTTGTTTTTTAAAGACAGAAGATCACAAATATTAGATGATTATATTAACGGAAGCATAGATGTTACAACGTATGACCTTTCTATGAAGAAAGTCAAAAAAATGATTTTTGATATAGGCAAGAAAATAAAAGAATTTGATGAATCGGGAATTCGTCAGCTGATCTATGCGGATCGTGTGACTAAACGAAAATTGATTCAGACTCATATTAGCTATATCACGTATGATTTTGAATTAGGCGATGTTACGGATATAGTTTATAAAGTATAGTGGATTATTAGTAATGGATATTATGTATTTGTTTTTGAACTGTTCATGATATATAATTAAGTAGTACATTGAATGCCATTTTTGGCATAGAGAAAGAGAGGACGGGAATCCTCTCTTTTTTTCGTGAGTTTTAACAATAGGTTATATGCGGGATCGTATTGAATGGTTATGAAGTATGTATTCTCATACAAGGAATAAGTTGTAGTTATAACCCATAGTAAGAATTGGTACTGTTAAATATAATGAATTTGTTGTAAAATTTTTTTGTAAACGCTTGACATTACATTGGTCGGCCATTATAATGTAATTGTAGAAAGGATAAGCCAAAGATGACTGATAAAACAAAACAGAAAAATGCAATTAAGCATGCGGAATATGTTAAAGCAAATTTAATTAGAAGAGAAGTGAAGTTTAATAAAAAAACAGAACCTGATCTAGTGGAATGGATTGAATCTTTGGAAACTCCGTTTCAGACGTATACCAAACGATTGATTCGTGACGATATGAATAAAAAAAAGCAGGAAACTGCATAAGTGTTTCCTGTCGGTAGATAGTTATTTGAAAATTGAATGACTTTGAATTAGCAAAAATAAAAGGCAATGTTCTCCATCGCCAAATTTTGAATGTTACCTTTTATTTTATCCCAACTATAACTATTCAAACTGGACGAATATATATATATATATATACGCTTTTTAATTAGTATAGCATAGAAAGCTCAATGGCAGGGGTAGTAGGACTCGAACCCACATCAACGGTTTTGGAGACCGCTATCTTAGCCTTTGGACGATACCCCTAAGTGCCTGTTAATGATAACATGAATTAAATGGTTGTGCAAGCTCTTTTTTTAAAAAATCTCAATTGACAATAATATGAGGGTTACTTATAATTAATTAGGTATTGTAAAGAACATACCTAAAAGGAGGCTCTTATGTCAAGCCAAGTAGTTGTAGGTACCCAATGGGGCGATGAGGGTAAAGGAAAAATCGTCGATGTTTTAGCAGAAAAGGCGGATATGATCGTTCGTTTCCAAGGTGGAGACAATGCAGGTCATACAGTCATTGTAAATGGTAAGAAACATGTATTGCACTTATTACCAAGTGGTGTTCTACATGAAGAAGCAACTTGTATCATTGGTCCAGGAGTTGTTTGTAACCCATTCGTATTATTAAAAGAAATGGAACAATTAGAAAAAGATGGTTTATCAACTAAACACATCATTATTAGTGACCGTGCACAGATGTTAATGCCATATCATCAATATCAAGATGAATTAGAAGAGCAAGCTGCATCTAATAAAATCGGAACTACAAAACGTGGAATTGGTCCATGTTATGCAGATAAGTATGCCCGTCATGGTATTCGTTATCATGAATTTAAGGATTTTGAACATTTTAAAGTTCGTTTAAAAGACTGCTTAGATTTCAAAAACAAATTATTTACTGCCGTATATGGTGGAAAAGCTATGGATTACGATAAGATGGTAGCTGATTTTGAAGCTATTTATGATCGTATTATTCCTATGATTCAAGAAACAACACACTTAGTCAATGAAGCTTTGGATGGAGATAAGACAGTATTGTTTGAAGGGGCTCAGGCAGCAATGCTTGATATCAACTATGGTACATATCCTTATGTAACTTCTTCAAGTCCAACAAGTGCTGGTGTTACTACAGGCGCTTGTGTTGCACCAAGTCGTATTCAGACTGTTGTGGGTGTTGTTAAAGCGTATTCAACTCGTGTTGGTGAAGGACCATTCGTTACTGAATTATTAGATGACCAAGGTGAATGGATTCGTGAACACGGTGGAGAATATGGAGCTACTACAGGTCGTCCTCGTCGTTGTGGATGGTTAGATCTATTAACTGTAAAACACGCAAACTTAATGAGTGGATTAACAGATATTGTTATCACTAAGATAGACGTATTAGATGGTTTAGATGAAATCAAGGTTTGTGTTGGATACGAAATCGATGGTAAAGAATATAATTATATTCCTAGTGATCAGGCAGATGTTGCCAAGGCAAAACCAATCTATAAAACTTTCAAAGGTTGGAAGACAGATATCACTAAGATGACTACAGTCGATCAATTGCCTCAGGAATGTTTAGACTATGTACACTTCATTGAAGAGTTCACAGGCGTACGTGTTTCTATGATTTCTGTAGGACCAGATCGTGTTAATAATATTTACGTACATGAGATCAAGTAATTTGATCTCTTTTTGATATTGTGAAATGGGTAATGGTTTGATGATACTTGATACAGTTCATGGACATATAGAAGAGATTGTATGTGGAAAAAGCGGATTGACACTAAACCATGAAATTCGAGATATGGAAGAATATGTTACGAAATTGAGTGGGAAACAAAATTTAAGATGTGATGGTTGTATTGACGAGGATACAAGAAAGTAGGGAATCGAATGAATAAAAAATATTTTTTCTTTGATATTGATGGTACTTTAACTGATCGAAACACTGGTAAAATCGTATCGAGTGCACAAGTGGCATTGAATGAACTTCAAAAGGCAGGTCACTTTGTGGCTATTGCGACAGGTCGTGCTCACTATAAAGCACGTAAGTTTATGGAAAGTGTGGGTCTTCATGATATGGTTTGTTGCGGAGGTGGTGGATTAGTCATTCATGATGAATTGGTTCAAAATATTCCTTTAGATTTAGAAAAATCAAAGAAAATTGCCAAACAAGCCTTGTCTTTAGGGTATGGTGTTTTATTTGCGTTAGATGATTCAATTAAAGTATATACATTAGATCATACTTTCCAGAATCAAGTTGGAGACCGTAAGGAACCAACGGAATATATTTATGATGAGAACTTAGATGTAGATGCATTGGATGTAATCTATAAAATGTATATCTCAATCCCTAAAGAGAAAGAATCCGAATTGACTTTAAAGGATACTTTAGGGAATATGCGTTTTGTACCCGATTATTTAATGTTTCAATATGATGCTAAGCATCAAGGTATTCTAGATATGATGCAGCATATTGGTGGTGATTTAAAAGATGTGGTTGTCTTTGGGGATGACACTAATGATATGGTTATGTTTGATCCACAATGGACAAGTGTAGCGATGGGAAATGCGTGTCAGGAATTAAAGGATATCGCAACAATAGTCACAGATGCCAATGTAGATGATGGTATATATAATATTTGTAAGAAAATGAAATGGATTTAGCGTCGAAAGGCGCTTTTTTTGCGCAAAAATTAAAATTTATTAGAAAAAGTGTATTTTTTTACGTATATGAGTATGTAGGAAATCCCTACTAGAAAAGAGGTGCTCATGCGTAGCGCAAATTTATTAAATGATTTCGCCTTTAAGTATGTGTTTGGCGAAGATTGTAAGGAGGCAAACGATGCCTTAAAATCATTACTCACGGTATTTTTGGAAAGAAAGGTGGTGAATGTAAATGTAACGAATGTGGGGTTTGATCCAATACTTGAAGCTTTTGTAGAATTTGACGATAACACCAAGATGAAACTAGCTATTCTGATAGATCAAAATATAATCAAATTACATCGCTTATCTGAATATTATCTTATGAGGTTGTTTGGATCACAGGAAGAATATGATTTAAACCCATGTCAAGTCATTGCGTTCTATGATGGTAAGGAATGTGAATTTGAAATAGATCTTCAATTTAGAAATGATAATGGTATTTTGTTTTTTCCGGATGGCATGTTGAAAATATCTGTGTATTCAACACAAAATTTAGATAAGTCTTATGATCAGATGGACGATAAAGAAAAAATGGTATATTACTTTTTGAATTGTCGTGATAATGGTAAAACTAAGATGATAGAAAATGATGAAGTAATTCAAACGGTAGAAAAACGAGTAGAAACCATATCGAATGATTGTTGGACAAAATGGATTGAAGACTTTAGAATACAACAAGAAAATGAACTAAAACTTGAATTTGAAGAAGCTCACAAACGCTTAGCGGAAGCGAATAAACGATTAGAGGAGGATCAAAAACGATTAGAGGAAGCAAATAAAAAAGTACAAGAAGCAAATAAACGTGCAAACGAATCAGATTAAAAGATTGCGCAAATGAATCAAGAAATGACATTGATAATCTAAACTATGCTTTCAAATGATATGAGCGTATCTTAAATTGCGAAGTGTGTATCGAAAAGTGAAGAAGAAATTATGAAATGGATATCGTAGTCGCCTATGTGGTGGCTTTTTATGATATTTTTTTCAAAGTTGGATGTTACTTCATAATAATGATGAAAATAAATGTACAACAAATAAGCAAGTAATATGCATCCTAAAACTATTTTGTTAAATTGTAGGTTGTAAAATAAAAAATGTATTGAAATTTCTTGATTATTCAATATTATGTTTAGTAGGAGGTGATAAGAATGCTAACGAAAAGGCAAATTGAAATAATAAAAGAATTAAATGATAAGAATAAACTTACTGCACAAAATTTAGCATCATCTTTACATGTTTCTACAAAAACGATTCGAAATGATATTCATGCGATAAATGCTATGTATCCAAATAGTATTGAAGCTATGCAGGCTTCAGGTTTTAAATTGACAAATAATGAAATTTTTGCTCTTATAAAAAAAACAAAACTTAATTCAAATAATACTGATATCGAATTTTTGGTATTAAAACATTTAATGGCTCGAACTAGTACTTACATTGACGATTTATCCGATGATTTGTTTATTAGTAGTACTTCGCTTTTAAAAATAATGGCTATGTCACAACAAACAGTTGATAAATAGCCATTTTTATAGGGGAGTATCAGAACTCCCCTACAAACTGTTA
>ERZ825896.343-NODE-343-length-62507-cov-5.409370_pt1 | contig 62507 bp, 71 predicted proteins | sample MGYA00519858_ERZ825896 | MGnify/ENA primary metagenome ERZ825896 (study PRJEB31778, sample SAMEA3449214) | human gut metagenome | biome: human gut; feature: human-associated habitat; material: faeces | place: United Kingdom | collected 2010/2012 ... | reverse complement strand
TCTCAGTCACCTTCGGTGACAGCTCTCCCAGAGGGAGAGCCAAGGGGCTGTACCCCGGCACGAGAAATGGAGCGTATCTGTACCGATACGCTCCATTAACTATTTTACGGTTCTTCCATCTGCCCCGCGATTCTGTTCAGCAGCAGCGCTTTTGCAAAGTACATCGTCTCATAGCGGATGTACTGGTCGGCGTTCTCATCCCACAAAAAGCGCAGATTCGGCGGGAACTCGTCGTCCCCCAGCCACAGCTGGACGGCGACGCCCAGACCGTCGAAAATCTCAAAGGCATAGGCTGCGTCCCCCACGGGAAGGGGCTTGCCGCCCAGTGCCAGACACGCCCGGCGGAAGGCGGGAAAATCGTTCTGGAACCGCTCCGCCCAAGGGTCGTGATCGTCTTCCAGCAGCTTCTGGTGAAATTGCAGGCCGAAGTCCTGCATGGCTTTCCACCGTCCGCTGACATGCCGGTCTTCCCGGCTGTCGCAGATCAGGTCAAGCAGGGTCATGACCTCCTCATAGCTGTTTCCGTCCTGCCACGCGCCGTTTTCCAGCCGCTGGATATCCCCGGTTTTCCGGGAGACCCGGTAGCTCTGGCCGAAAAATGTGGTGTACAGGAAGTCCGCGTCCAGCTTTGCGTTCAGCTTTTTCGCCAGCGCTTCCGCATCGTAGGTCAGAAAGCAGCTCTTTGCCTGCTGCGCCTGAATGAGATAATTGTCCGTTCGTGCCATGGGCGTACCTCCCTCTCGGATTACGGAAATTATACCATCTTTCGTTTCATAAAGCAAGGAAACCTTAATGACTTTGCGTGTTTACTTTCCTGACTTTCTATGGTAAGATAAAAGGTACTTATCCATATGCTGGCAGGAAATCACAAAATTCCGCCGCTTATGCACGAAAGGAACCTGATGGATTATGTCCCACGACTGCACCCGGGCGATCATTGACCTGGACGCTGTTTCTTCCAATTTTGATGCGGTCTGCCGCAAGGCCAAAGTGCCTGTGATGGCCGTCATCAAGGCCGACGCCTACGGCCACGGCGCCGTGCCGATCGCCCGGCTGCTGGAAAATCGGTGCGCCTTTTTCGGCGTCAGCTCCATGTCCGAAGCGCTGGAGCTGCGGGACGCCGGAATTGCCCGGCCGATATTGATTCTGGGCTACACGCCGCCGCAGGCTTTCCCCGACGCCGTTCGTCTGGGTATCCGCCCCGCCATTTTCCGCCGGGAGGACGGGGAAGTCCTGTCCCGGGCTGCCGTGGAAGCGGGGGTATCCGCAGCCTTTCACTTTGCCGTGGACACGGGCATGAGCCGCATCGGTTTTCAGGTAACGGAAGCCGACGCCGACATCTGCGCTGAAATCGCCGCCCTGCCGGGGCTGACCGCAGAGGGGCTGTTCAGCCATTTTGCCACCGCCGACAGCTATGACCTCAGCCGCGCCCGCGCACAGGCGGAACGTTTCGACGCTTTCGACGCCATGCTGAAACGCCGGGGTGTCCGCATTCTCATCCGCCACCTGAACAATTCCGCCGGACTGATGAACTTCGACCACCACTACGAGATGGTTCGTTCCGGCATCGTCACCTACGGCCTGTACCCCAGCGACGAGGTGGACACCGGCCTTCTCCCCCTGACTCCCGCCATGCGTCTGCTCAGCCGGGTCTCCTACGTGAAAGCCCTGCCCCCCGGGCGGGAGATCAGCTACGGCGGCACCTTTGTCACCACCCGCCCCACTGTCGTGGCCACCGTCCCCATCGGCTACGCCGACGGCTACCGCCGCAGTCTGTCCGGCAAGTTTTACGTCCTGATTCACGGACAGCGCGCCCCCATTCTGGGGCGGGTCTGCATGGATCAGATGATGGTGGACGTTACCGATATCCCCGGCGTTCAGGCTGGTGACACCGTCACCCTGATCGGGACGGACGGCGATGAGACCATCTCCATGGAGGAGATCGCCGCCGCTGCCGGAAGCTTCAACTATGAATTTGCCTGCGGTATCAGCCGCCGGGTGCCCCGTGTGTACCTGCGCGGAGGACAAGCCGTCCATACCGTACATTACCTGACCGATGTCTTTCAGGAGGAACCCCATGGCACATAAACCGAAATACGCAAGACAGGAACCCCGCCGGAATACCGCGCTGAAGCTGCTGCCGCTGGTGCTGGTGGCGGTCGTCGCGGTAGTCCTCATTGTCCGTTCCGTGGGCAAGGGGAAGCCCGACGACGCCCCCACCACCCCGCCAACAACGGAAGCGACCCAGCCCTTAGAGCCGGTCGCCTCCGCCACCGTAGGCGTTCAGGGCGACCTGCTGATGCACAAGCCCGTGATCACCGCCTGCACCACAGAGGATGGCGGCTACGATTTTGAATCGATTTTCCGCTACGTGGCAGAATATACTGCAAGCTATGACTACTCCGTCGCCAATCTGGAAACCACCCTGGGCGGCGATAATTACCCCTACCAGGGCTACCCCGACTTCAACTGCCCCGACGAGATCGTGGAAGCGGCGAAGGACGCGGGGATCGACATGCTGCTCACTGCCAACAATCACTGCTCCGACACCACCACTGAAGGCGTCCTGCGCACGGTGAATCGGGTGCGGGAAATGGGTCTGACCCCTCTGGGGACCCAGCTCAGCGACGAGGAACCCAAGTACGCCGTGGTGGACGTGGGCGGCATCAAGGTGGGCATGGCGGCCTACACCTACGCCACCAGCGCGGTCAATGGCCGTCCCTCCCTCAACTATGAGGCGGAGGTCACGCAGGTTGGTCTGGTGAATTACTTTACCTACGACAATCTGGACGCCTTCTATTCTGAAATGCAGTCCCTGCTTTCCCAGATGCGCTCGGACGGCGCGGAAGCTACCATGCTGTACGTTCACTGGGGCACGGAGTATTCCCTTCAGGCGGATTCCTCCCAGCGGATGATCGCCCAGAAAATGTGCGATATGGGTGTGGATGTCATTGTCGGCGGACACCCCCACGTGGTGGAGCCGATGGAGCTGCTGACCAGCAGCTCCGATTCCCGGCACAAAACGGCGGTCATCTACTCTCTGGGCAACGCCGTATCCAACCAGCGCCGGGACCTGATGACCCTGAACACCGGCCACACTGAGGACGGCGCGGTGTTCACCGTCACTTTTGAAAAATACGCCGACGGCGGAGTATACGTTGCCGATGTGAACGTGATGCCCACATGGGTCAACCTGCACAGCGTTGACGAAAAGCAGGAATACAACATCGTCCCGCTGGAAGACGCCCGGCGGACAGAGTGGCAGAATCTGTATGGTCTGGACGCCGCCGCTCTGGCGAACGCCGCGGCATCCTACGACCGCACCATGAACATCGTCGGCCCGGGGCTTGAGCAATGCCGGAGCTACTACGCGCAGGAAAAGCAGGCGCGGGAAACTCCCGTTGTTCCGACCGAAGAGGCAGCCTGACAAGGAGGAGTACCCATGTCTAAAAAGCCGAAGGGAAACAACACAGCAGTCGTTGTGCTGCTGACCGTATTGATTTTCGTCATGATCGCGCTGACAGGTCTTGTGATCTGGATGTGTGTTAATCTGGTGAACAAAACGCCCCAGACTACCGTCCGGACGGAGACACAGGTTTATACCCTTCCCACCGTCATCCGGACAGAGCCGACGCAGGCCGAGACCCAGCCCCCGGAGACCACCCTGCCGGAACCGGAGCATGTGGTGGCTACCGCTTCCATCGGCACCATGGGCGATCTGCTGATGCACAAGCCGGTGTTTGACACCTGCCTGCAAAGCAACGGCACCTACGATTTCAGTTCCATTTTCCGCTATGTCAAGGATATCGTGTCCGGTCTGGACTACGCCATCGCCAATCTGGAAACCACCTTCGGCGGCGACGATTACCCCTATCAGGGCAATCCCGCTTTCAACTGTCCCGACGCGCTGATCGACAACGTAGTGGACACGGGCTATGACATGCTGCTCACCGCCAACAACCACGCGGGCGACACCATGGCGTCGGGCATCACCCGCACCGTGGAAATCATCCGCGGCAAGGGACTGACCGCCCTCGGCTCCCAGCTGAACGCCGACGAGCCGAAATACGCCGTGGTGGACGTAAACGGCATTAAAATCGGCATGGTGTGCTACACATGGGCATACAGCAGCAACGGCAGCTCCTTCTCCCTCAATGGTCTTACCCCCATCAAGGACGAGGGGCAGATGAACTACTTCCTCAACAACGACCCCGGCAAGCTGTACACCGCGTCGGAACAGATTCTGGAACAGATGAAAGCGGACGGTGCGGAAGCCACCATGATGTTCATTCACTGGGGCGTGGAATATAACATCAAGGAAAATTCCCTTCAGGACACCATGGCGCAGAAGCTGTGCGATCTTGGCTTTGACGTGATCGTGGGCGGGCATCCGCATGTTGTTCAACCGGTGGACTTGCTTACCAGCACCGTTGACCCTGACCACAAGACCGTGGTCATCTACTCTCTGGGCAACGCCGTATCCAACCAGAGAAACGGCTATATCCAAGCCGCGCCTCCCTACTATACGGAGGATGGCATTCTGTTCACCGTCACGTTTGAAAAGTATTCTGACGGAGCCGTGTATCTGCAAAGCGTGGACGCGCTGCCCACATGGGTGAACATGCGCACCGACGGGGCGAAGCAATATAACATCCTGCCGCTGGACGAAGACAATCAGGATCAGTGGGCGGAGCTGTTCAACCTGAACGACGCCATGCTGTCCTCCGCGAAGAAGTCCATGGAGCGCACGGACTCCATCGTCGGCGCGGGCATGGAAAAATGCCGGACGTATCTGGAACAGCAGAAAGCCGACCGGGAAGCCTACTATCAGGACCTGGCCAGCCATCCGGAAACCTACGTTCCAAGCACCGTCCCGGAGGAAACCGCCGGGGAAACCATCCCGGAAACCACCGCCGTCACCGCTCCTGCGGCATAACAAGCCCTACCCAAATACCGTGCCGCGGCAAACGTCAGTTCTGCCGCGGCACGGTTTTCGTCTGCCGGAACGGAAAACGAAACTTTCCCGGGAAAAAACGGATATAATCCATTGACATTGCAAAAATTTACGGTATAGTAGTATCTGTCGTATTTCGGCGCAAAATAAAAAGAAACGGGGGAGGATAATGTCCAAGGAACTCATCAGACTCCAGGACCTGACCATGGAGTTCGACGGGGAGCGTATTCTCGACGGCATCAATCTTTATTTCAACGATCACGAATTCCTCACACTGCTCGGCCCCTCCGGCTGCGGCAAGACCACAACGCTTCGGATCATCGGCGGCTTTCTGACGCCTACTTCCGGCACGGTGACGTTTGACGGGAAGGTCATCAACGACGTTCCGCCCTACAAGCGGCAGATCAACACCGTGTTCCAGCGTTATGCCCTTTTTCCGCATCTGGATGTGTACGACAACGTCGCTTTCGGCCTGAAGGTAGCAAAGCTGCCCAAGGACGAAGTTGACCGCAGGGTCAATGAAATGCTGGAAATCGTCAGCCTGAAGGGCTACGAAAACCGCAGCGTGGACAGTCTGTCCGGCGGCCAGCAGCAGCGTGTTGCCATCGCCCGGGCATTGGTCAACCAGCCGAAGGTGCTGCTGCTGGACGAACCGCTGGCAGCGCTGGATCTGCGCTTGCGCAAGGACATGCAGATCGAGCTGAAACGCATCCAGCAGACCACCGGCATCACGTTCATCTATGTCACCCACGATCAGGAGGAAGCTCTTTCCATGTCCGACACCGTGGTGGTCATGGACAAGGGACGGATACAGCAGATCGGCAGACCTGAGGATATCTATAATGAGCCGAAGAACGCCTTCGTGGCGGACTTTATCGGCGAAAGCAACATCCTGGACGGCGTCATGCTGGAAGACTTCAAGGTCCGGTTCTTCGGCCGGGTCTTTGAGTGCGTGGACAAGGGCTTCGCCCCCAACGAGCCGGTGGACGTTGTCATCCGCCCGGAGGACATTGACATCGTGAAGCCCGCGGAGAGTCATCTCGTCGGCACCGTCACGGGCATTACCTTCAAGGGTCTTAACTACGACATCATCGTGGAGTTCAAGGGCTTCAAGTGGCTCATTCAGACCACGGACTACCACGGCGTGGGCGAGACCATCGGCATCCGCCTGAACCCGGAAGACATTCACATCATGCACAAGAGCGAATATTCAGGTCTCTTTGGCGACTACAGCTCCTACTCCGCCGAGTATGACGAGCTGACGGAGGATGCCGAAGATGAAGAAGAATAAGTCTATCCTGCTCAGCACCCCATATTTAATATGGATGGTGGTGTTCACGCTGATTCCTCTGGGCGTGGTGTGCTACTATGCCCTTACTGACCCGTCTACGGGGGAATTCAGCCTTGTGAACCTGCGAGGGCTGAACCTGTACTGGGGCGTTCTGTGGCAGTCCATCTTCTACGCGGTGGCGTCGGCTTTCATCTGCCTGCTGCTGGGCTACCCCATGGCCTACTACATCGCCCACCGAAGCCAGACTGCTCAGAAGTTCCTGTATATGCTGGTGATGCTGCCCATGTGCATGAGCTTCCTGCTCCGCACCCTCGCATGGGTCGGATTGTTACAGGACACCGGCATCATCAACAATATTCTCGACGCCATCGGCATCGGCCGACTGCGGCTCATCCGTACCCCCGGCGCGGTCATTCTGGGCATGGTGTATAACTATCTGCCCTATATGATCCTGCCCCTGTACGGCGTCATCGTCAAGATCGACCCCCGGCTCATTGAAGCGGCGGAGGACTTGGGCTGCAACAGCACGCAGGTGTTTTCCCGGGTTGTGCTGCCGCTGAGCGTCCCCGGCATCCTCTCCGGCATGACCATGGTGTTCGTCCCGGCGGTGTCCACCTTCTATATCTCCCAGAAGCTGGGCGGTACGGACACGGTGCTCATCGGCGACGTGATCGAGCGCCAGTTCAAGCAGGGCAACAACCCCAATCTGGGTGCGGCGCTGAGTCTGGTGCTGATGATCCTTGTATTCATCTGCACCGGCATCATGAACCGCTTCGGCGGCGACAATGAGGAAGGCGGTGTCATCGTATGAAAAGAGCCAACCGCATTCTCACCATCCTGATTTTCATTTTCCTGTACGTCCCCATGGCAGTGCTGATCGTCGCGTCGTTCAATACAGGCAAGGACGTTACCCAGTTTGAAGGGTTTACCTTGCAGCAGTACGCCCGTCTGTTTCAGGACAGGACGCTGTTAAAGCTGCTGGGCAACTCCCTGCTTGTCTCGGTTCTCGCCAGCTTCATCGCCACGGTCTTCGGCACGGTGGCGTCACTGGGCATCTACAACCTGAACCCCAGACTGCGCAAGGCTGCCATGACGCTGACCAACATCCCCATGACGAATCCGGATATCGTCACCGGCGTGTCCCTTTCCCTGCTGTTCGTCTTCGTGGGGACCCGGATGCTGGGGCAGCGGAACAGTCTGACCTTCTGGACGCTGCTCATTGCCCACATCACCTTCAACCTCCCCTACGTGATCCTGAACGTCATGCCGAAACTCAAGCAGACGGACAGCTCCCTCCGGGACGCGGCCATGGACTTGGGCTGCACGCCCCTGCAGGCGTTTTTCAAGGTGACGCTCCATGAGATTGCCCCCGGCATCGTGTCCGGCGCTATTATGGCGTTCACCATGAGTCTGGACGATTTTGTCATCAGCTATTTTGTCAGCGGGCTGGATTTTGTGACCCTTCCCGTGGAAATCTATTCCTACACGAAAAAGCCCCTCCATCCGAAAATTTACGCCCTGTTCACCCTGTTGTTCCTGCTGATTCTGGTGCTGATGGTCACCATGAACCTCATTCAGCTCCGCGGGGACAAAAAACGAGCCGCTGCCCACAGCGGGGTATAAAGGAGAATTGTCATGAAAAAAGGGATTTCCGTTATTCTTGCCGTCTTGCTTGCCGTGAGCTGCCTGACCGGTCTTTCCGGCTGCGGCAGCAGTAAAAAGACCACCCTGTACGTCTACAACTGGGGGCAGTACATCTCCGAGGGCGACGACGGCTCTCTGGATGTAATCGCCGCCTTTGAGGAAGCCTACCCCAACATCCGCGTGCAGTATTCCACCTATGACTCCAACGAGATCATGTACTCCAAGCTGTCCAACGGCGGCATCACCGTGGACGTGATCATCCCCTCCGACTACATGATCGGCCGGATGGTGCAGGAGGGTATGCTGGAGGAGCTGAACTTCGACAACATCCCCAACTACCAGTATATCGACGATTCCTTCAAGAACACCTCCTACGACCCGGAGAACAAGTATTCCGTTCCCTACACCTGGGGCACCGTGGGTATCATCTACAACACCAAGTATGTGGACGAAGCCGACGTCACCGGCTGGGAACTGCTGTGGAACGAGAAGTACGCCGGAAAGATCCTGATGTTCGACAACTCCCGGGACGCCTTCGGCATTGCCGAGTACCTGCTGGGCTACGACGTGAACACCACCGACGAGGCCGAGCTTCAGGCCTGTGCCGCCAAGCTGGCGGAGCAGAAGCCCGTGGTGCAGCAGTACGTCATGGATCAGATTTTTGACGCAATGGAAAACGAGGAAGCGTGGATCGCCCCCTACTACGCCGGCGACTATCTGACCATGGTGGAAGAGAACCCCGATCTGGCCTTCTACCGTCCCACGACCCAGGGCTACAACATGTTCATCGACGCCATGTGCATCCCCACCTGCTGTCAGGAGAAGGAGGCGGCGGAAGCCTTCATCAACTTCCTGTGCAGCCCGGAGATTTCCTCCGCCAACATGGAGTTTTTGGGCTACAGCGTCCCTTCCACCGCGGCGAAGGAGCTGATGGATCCGGAGGTCGCGGACAGCGAGGTCGCCTACCCCGACGCGGACACCCTCACCACCGGCACCAGCTTCAACTTCCTGCCGGAGGAAACCTCCCGGTATATGGAAAGCCTGTTTATGGAAGTCCGCAACGGCTGATGGGCTTTTGACCTGCCGAAAAAAGTTCGTATAAACAGAAAGATTCCCGTCCGCAGATTGCGGACGGGATTTTTCTACGCAGATTTAAATCGCATTTCCCGGCTTCGCGGGCTGTCCAAGCTCGCTTTGAATCGGGCGCACCATGCAGAACTGTTTCAGATGAAAATGCTTTTCCAGAACCTCGTAAATCTCAAACCCCAACTGCTGGTATAGCGTCACGTTGTGGGGATTGTGGGTCTCCAGCGACATCATCATGTGATGGTTGTCCGCGTAATCCACCGCCGCCTTCAGCAGCTTCACCGCAATGCCGTGGTGCTGCATCTGGGGGTCTACCGCCAGATAGATCACATGGAGACGGTTGTCCTCGTGGAGCTGGGTCGTCCAGTGGGAGTTCAGGTAATCCCGTGCGGCAAAAAAGTGGAACAGGGTTCTGAGCGACGGGTCTTCCTTGATCAGCCATGCGTCCGTCTGCAATTCCGCTTCCAGCTCCGTAAAGTAGTATTGGAGGAAATGGTACGGTTCGGTCTCGTCGGAAACGACCAGAAGGCCGTTCAAATCCGGGCTGTCGGCAAAAATGTCGCAGTTTTTGTAGAATGCCTCCATGTCGCAGGCAAAGAGCTTCGGCAAAAGCTTCTTGCGGATATCCTCGTTGGGAATCAGGGTCTCGTACAGCGGGTCGGAGGCAAAGCACTTGTTCAGCAGTGCCTGAAGCTTTGGCAGGTCTTTTTTTGTAACTTTGTATAATTCGCTTTCCATATATTCGTTCCTCTATCTTGGGAGGCAGTCGCGGAGCATCCGCTTCATTTCCTCCACACTGATGTTCAGACTGCCCACCAGATCCCGGTAGGCGCCCTCCTGCGCGGCGGCCGCGCCTTGCAGGAAGGCCGCTTCCGCGGTGTAGTCCGTAATGCCCTTGGCTTTCTTTTCCAGCAGGCTCTTGACCGTTGCGTATAGGTTGATATAGCCCACGATCCGGCGGTAGCCCCATTTCAGGCGCTCCTTGGGCTGAGAAAATACGTACTGGGTGAAGTGGCGGTACACCCGCTGCTCAAACAGGAAGGCATAGCGGTTATTGTCGATCTCGTAGAGTTTCCGCAGTGCCGCGGAGAGATTTCCCTCCGCTAAGCTGCCCGCCGCGCCGTGGAGCAGTTCAAGGCTTTGCTGCAGGCTTTCCTGGGGGAACTGGACGTTGCCGTACCAGTCGATGCGGACAAAGGTGTCCTGGGTCTGCTGGAACAGATTCAGCAGCTGCCGCTCCAGCCGGCCGGCGTCCTCGTCGGGTGCCTGCCCCCGGTTGATGGCCGCCGCACGGTCATAGACCTGCTGGGCAAGCGCCGCCGCTTCATCCAGCGCCTGAGCAAGGCTTTCGCCGTCAGCTTCCGTCCGGGCGCACCAGTCCAAGTCCAGAGCCTCCTTGGCTTTCTGGAAGGTTCCGGCAAAGTTCAGCGGCACGACCCTGGTTCTGTCAATGGCCATCAGCAGCAGACCGAACAGCTCATGGTGGAGGCGGTACACGTCCTCGTCATAGTAGGTGTCGTTGTCGAACTGGGAATGATAGTGGGTCTCCATAAAGCTGCCGCCGGTGAAATCGTTGACCATGGAGGGGATTCCCGCGATGGCGATGGAAAAATCGTCCGACCATGTTTCAATGGGGGCGGTGATCCGGGTCTCCTCCGGGTAGCCCTGCGTCAGCTCCGGGAGATTTTCCAGAAATTCCTCCAGAAAATCCACATATTCGTAGGTGCTGCGGATTCTTGCCCGGGTGCCGTGGGCAAGGGCCGGCAGCTCGAAATTCAGGTCGGCAATGACCTGCCCCCGCCATTCGGGATGTACGGTGAACACCTGCTCGTAAGCGCCGGTGGACCAGTCGAACTGAGAATCCGCCACGCCCCATTCCTCCGACGCCATGGCGCAGAAAAGGATGGTGTTCTCCGGCTGCCAGCCGGTCTCTACCAGTGCTTTGCCCATGCCCAGCATCATGGAAATGGCGGTGTTATCGTCCTGAAAGCCGTCAAAATAGGAGTCGTAGTGGGCGGAGAGCATGATCTTCCGGTCAGGGTTCCGGCCGGTCAGCTCGCCGATGATGTTGTAGGTGGTGCGGTCGCGCTCCACCCGGGTGCAGGCGTCCAGCGTAACGGCCACCGTCGCACTGTCCGCAAGCAGCTCCTTCAGCAATCCGGCATCCTTCCGGGAAATGGAAAAGGCGGCAGCTTCGGGAGGGCCTGCGATGTCCTGCGCGTTCAGTGCGGCATCGTCCACCTCGCCGTAACCCCCGGTCTGCACGGCGATCAGCGCTGCCGCACCCTTGAGGTGGGACTGATACACGGGGTAGTTGATCCACCATTCGTTTCTCTGGTTGATCTCCACCAGCACCAGCTTCCCGTTAACGTCCAGCCCCTCATAATCCGCTTCCGTGCCCTTGCCCGCATAGACAAGCTCGTAGGCGGTAGGGCCGTCCGTGACGAAATTCGTCTGATACGCCCCCAGCTGGACATGGCGCTCCCGTCCCCCGGCGTCGGTAAAAGACAGCTCCGCTTTCTCAAACTCCCACGCGTCCACGGTGATGGCGTCCTTCCATACTTTGGAAAAGCCGATTTTCTTCATCTCCGCCGCCAGCATGTCTCCCGTGGCGATCTCCGCCGGGGAGCCTGCGGTGCGGTAGCCCAGCACGGGGTTGGTGCAGTGCTCCTCCATCCGCTTTGCAAGGCGGTAGGAATAGCCGATATCCAGCCTTTCCAGATACCGCTGCGCCTGACTTGTCAAGGTCATCATCTCCTGTTTTCCCGCTTTTGGGAATTGTAGCATACTTAAAAGGCGTTGTACAGTGCCAATTTATCTAAAAAACGCGGCATAGAAGCCGCGTTTTTTTCGTTAACTTTCAAGAGCCTGCAGCCGTCCCTGAATGATCTTCCCCACGGTCTGGGCAAACCAGCCCACGGAGGGCAGCCTGACCACATCCCGGCCGTAAATGGTGCGGGCGCTGCTTAAATCGCCCTCCCGGCCGGAGAACAGGCACAGCGGCGGATTGCCGTGTCTGCGCAATGCCGTCGCTTCTTCGGCAGCGTCGGCCACGGCGGGCCTGCCGCTGTAGTCCCGGCTGAAAAACTGATTCCCCGTGCCGGGGAGGCGGGTATCGTCGTTGGGGTTCGCGTCGGTGAGAATCAGCAGAAGCCGCTGCTGCTCCCCCGACCGGCGCAGAAGCCAGTCCACCGCCCGCAGGGCAAGGCCGTCCCGGTTCCACCCGGCGGCGGCGAACTCGAAAATCCGGTTGTTGCCCTGATTTTCCCGGTAGTCCCGGTACTCCCGCAGCACCGTACAGCCGCTGACGGAGCAGTAGGACAGCACCCGGACAGGAATTGCGCACCGGGTCAGCGCCTCGGCCAGAATGTAGCCTTGCGTCGCCAGCTGCTCCTGCCGCCGGTTCTGGGAAGCGGAGGCGTCCAGCAGAATGTCCACGATCAGGTCCCCAAGGGTATTGGGCTGCTGCCGGTCGAAGACCCGGCCGTCCCCCAGCGAGGGGGCGCGCCATGCAAGCGCCGGGTTGACCCGTCCCGCGCGGCACCGAAGGCTCCCGTCCTCCTGAAGCAGCAGAATGGTGTTTTGCAGCTGCTGGGCAAGGCGCTGAATTTCCAGCCGGTTCTGGGCAAGATGCGCCTGAAAATAAGCGCGGTTGCGCTCCGTCTGCTCCTGAAGCTGCTCCCATTCCCGGGTGGGTGCTTCCCCGTTTTCCGGCGCTTCTCCTCTGGTGAAGTGCAGAACGCAGTTGCGGTGATGGCCGGTGCAGCAGGTTCGCTCCGCGTCCGCCAGTTCCGCCGGGGTCAGCATGGACTTGCCGAAGCACGCGGCGGCGTATTTCCGAATCTCGTCCTTCCGGGCCTCCCGCCAACCGAAAATGCGCCGCCCCAAAGAACGCAGTCCCACGCCGCCCTCCGGCGCGGCCTGCCCCAGACGGTGCAGCCCTCCCGGGCGAAGCATCAGCCGGGCAAAGAAACCCAGATCCACCCGGTTGGAATTGAAGTGGTCAATTTCGTTGCGGAGATTCCGCCCGAAATATTTGAGGACGATCTGCTCCATCCGCGTCTGGATGGCCTCGGCGTCCCAGTCGGGGTCAAATTCCAGGGCGTCCAGAATCTGCTTTTCCCGGTCAGATTCCTCGCTGGACAGCCCCAGCGCCCGGCGGAACCAGCCAATTTTCAGCCGGTCCTGCTCGCTGTTCACGGAAAAATCCTGCTGTAACTGCCGCTGGGCATAGTCCCGCCGCAGAAAGGTCAGCGCCGGACGGGCGTCCCGGCACCTGAGATAGGCGCACCGTTCCAGCCCCAGCCAGAGCATCTCACTTTGCAGCTCTCCCCCGGAGTGGCGCTCCAGTGCGGTGAACAGCAGCTCCAGCTTCTTGTAATCATACAGCTGCCGCACAAGGCCGATGGCGGTGTTGAAATACAAGGACGCTTCCCCGTTGGGTTCATAGCCCCGGCTGCCCGTGGCAAAGCCATAGATTCCCGCAGCGTTCCAAATCTGGTTGTCCGCCCGGCGGGCTTCCTGTTCCCCGATGTCCATATCAGTCTCCGAAGAACTCGTCCGCTTTCGCCGTTCTGGGCACCCGCGCCCAGACCACGTCGGCGGTGAGCTGCCGTTCGAAGGGGTCGAATGCCTTGTTGATGATGCCCATTTCCAGTGCGGCTTCCGGGGAAAGTCCCCGTTCCATCAGCCGCAGGGCAGTCAGCAGTCCCCGCAGATCCAACGCCCGGGCGGAGATCTCCCCGCTGCTGCACTTGGCGCGCAGATCGTCGAACAACGCCGCCAGCTGCTGCGCCCAGCTCTTTTTCAGGCTCGGGAAGCCCCGCAGCAGGAGTTTGCACAGATCGTCCTGCCCGATTACCGGCATATCCACCACCACGAACCGGGAAACCAGCGCTTCGTTCAGCTCCCGGGTCCCGGCGTAGCCATAGTTCATGGTGCCGATGAACCGGGTCGCGTCGTCCAGCGTCACGCGGCGGTAGCCCGGAATGTCAATGACCCGGCGGAAATCCAGCGTGGCGTGGAGCACGGCCAGCGCTTCGTTTTTCGCCATATTCACCTCGTCCAGAATGCCGAAGCCGCCAAGTCTTGCGCACTGGCACACGGGGCCTTCCCGGAAGCAGACCTCGCCTCCCTTCAGCGTATCGGTGCCGATGAGGGACGCCGCGTCCACATTGATGTGCATGGAGATGTCCCACACGGGGCGGCCGAACAGGGCGGCCAGATTCTCCGCCAGCACGTTTTTGCCGGTGGCCTTGGGGCCTGCCAGAAGTAGATTCTCCCCGCACAGCACCGCCGCCGCGGCGGCTTCCCAGACGTCCTTGCCGTAGTATACAAATCGGGGGTTTGGAATCCGGCCGCGTACTTCCTCCGCCACGCCGTGGGCGTCCCGGAAGGAACGGACTTCTGCAAGCAGGTGCCTGTTCACGCCCTCAGCTTCCAGTTCTTTCCAAATATCCATGACAAATCCCTCCTCGCAACGTTCCTCTTCTATTTTAGCATGATGCACGGCATTTGCAAGGAGAATCTTTCCCTTTCAGCTTGCGTGTGGAAAAGGTTTCCTGTATAATAGGTTACATTCATACACTTCGGAAAGAAGGGGTACCTATGGAGAAGATCAGGCAATTTCTGGCGCGCAAAGACGTGGTGTTTACCCTCCAGCGCTACGGGATCGATGCGCTGGGGGCCATGGCGCAGGGATTGTTCTGCACACTGCTGGTGGGAACCATCCTCAATACTCTGGGGCAGCAGTTCGGCATCGGGTTTTTGACACGGATCATCGTCACCGTGGGCAAGGGTGAGGGCGCAGTGGGCTATACCATCGGCGGCCTTGCCTCCGCCATGGTCGGCCCCGGCATTGCCGTGGCCATCGGATTTGCGCTGCACTGCCCGACGCTGGTGCTGTTTTCCCTGATCCCCGTGGGCTTTGCCGCCAACTATATGGGCGGCGCAGGCGGCCCGCTGGCCGTGCTGTTCGTGGCGCTGTTCGCTGCGGAGGTAGGCAAGGCCGTCAGCAAGGAGACCAAGATCGACATTCTGGTGACGCCCATCGTGACGGTTCTGGCCGGCATCGGCATTGCGCGTCTGGTAGCAGCGCCCATCGGTACGGCGGCCAGCGCCGTAGGCAGTTTCATCAAATGGGCGACGGTGCTTCAGCCCTTTTTCATGGGCATTGTGGTATCCGTCGCCGTGGGCGTGGCGCTGACGCTGCCCATTTCCTCCGCGGCCATCTGCGCGGCGCTGGGACTGACGGGTCTTGCCGGCGGCGCCGCCGTGGCCGGATGCTGCGCCCAGATGGTAGGCTTCGCGGTGATGAGCTTCCGGGAAAACGGCTGGGGCGGTCTGGTCGCTCAGGGCATCGGCACCAGCATGCTGCAAATGCCCAACATTGTGAAGAACCCCCGTATCTGGATACCGCCCACACTGGCATCGGCCATCACGGGGCCGCTTGCCACATGCCTGTTCCATCTGGAGATGAACGGCACGGCGGTCTCCTCCGGCATGGGCACCTGCGGCTTTGTGGGGCAGATTGGCGTTTACACGGGCTGGATCAACGATATTGCCAGCGGCGCAAAGACGGCCATCACCGCCATGGACTGGACGGGCATGGCGCTGATCTGCTTCGTTCTTCCGGCGGTGCTGAGCTGGGTTTTCTGCCTGATCCTCCGGAAATGGGGCTGGATCGGGGAAAACGACCTGAAATTGGAGCTGTGAAGAATTCCCCCGCCGCGTCGGAACATCCGTGCGGCGGGGGAATTTTGATTGCTTTACGCGCCGAACACCTTTGTGTCCAGATGCCGCTTTTTGACGGCATAAAACAGCACCGTGCCAAAGGTCAGGAGCACCGCCAGCTCTCCCAGCGCCACGTACAGCGCGTTGAGGAAGAACCCGCCGCCGATGTATACCGTCAGTTCCCAGCCTACCAGCAGTGCGTTGAACAGTGCGGGCATCGCCATTCCAAGCAAAGGATACCCCTTCACCGTGACCCGCCGGGTCAGCCACATCCCCCCGGCCGCCAGAAGCGTCGCAAGACTGCCCACGAGAAAATCCAGCGGCAGCGCGGCGGCATAGGTGATGTTGAAAACCAGGCACCCCACCGTCAATCCGGGAATCGCTGCCGGGGTGAAAAAGGAAAGCACACACAGCGCTTCGGACAGCCGCATTTGGATCGCCCATGTGGTGGAACCGGGAAGCAGAACATTCTGCAGGTGGGTCAGCACGGCGTACAGCGCCGCAATGACGGCGGCATGGGTCAGAAATCTGGTGTTTTTCGACATGGTGTTCCTCCAAAACAGAAATTGGGCGCAGTCCATGACCACACCCAACAAAAAATGAGCGCATAGCGCCCATCGGAAATCCCTAGTTTTGTTTACCGACAGGATGGTCACGAACTGTCCTATGAAATTTCTCTTATTATACACATTGGCGGCAGAAAAGTCAAGGTTGCATTTTCCCTGAATATCTGATATTATGACATGGCACGCAACAACAAGGAGATGGTAGTTTATGGCAAGAAATAACACCCCGGTGGACAAGAACTCCCGGGAGTACCTGCTGCGGCAGGTGGCCAACGGACGTTACAGTCTGTTGCTGATCGTCATTCTCACGGTGGTCAATCTGATCATGACGATTCTGGACACGAACACGTATTTCCTGTTCTCCGCTTCCGTACCGTACTATCTGGTATTCGTGGGGATGGGCATAGAGAACGGCTTTGTGGACGGTGCCTGGAATGTCAAAGGGACGCTCACCTATACGGGTCTGGTCATCGCGCTGGTCATTGTGGCGGTGTATCTGCTGTGCTGGCTGCTGAGCAAGAAGCGTGCCGGTTGGCTGACGGCGGCGCTGGTGCTGTTCATCGTCGATACCGTGGCGCTGGTGGTCATTACCTTTGCGCTGTATGATAGCCCCATGGGAAAGCTGGTGGATTTCCTGCTGCACATCTGGGCGATCGTAGAGCTTATCCAGGCTGTGCGGGGCAGCAAGAAGCTCCGGGCGCTTCCCCCCACGGAGGAACCCCGGAACGTCTGCACCGGACCGGAATTCTAGTTTCATACATGCAGGAAGCTCCCTCGAAAAGAGGGAGCTTCTTGATTTTATGCCAGATAAATCGCCTTGCAGGCCAGCATGGTTTCGTAGCAGTCCAGCTTGGAGACCAGCTCCAGCGGCGCGTGCATACTGAGCACCGGCACGCCTGCGTCCACGGTGACAATGTTCCGGTTGGCCATGTAGGCCGCCACGGTGCCGCCGCCGCCCTGATCCACCTTGCCCAGCGTCGCGATCTGCCAGATGACGCCGGCCTTGTCCAGCGTGGAGCGGACATGACCCATAGCCTCGGCGGAAGCGTCGGAGGCGCCGCCCTTGCCCCGGGAGCCGGTGTACTTGCAGATGGCAACGCCGTAGTTCAGCAGGCTGTTGTTCCGCTTGTCGCAGGTCTCCGGCCAGTTGGGGTCGAAGGCGTTGGAAACGTCGGCGGACAGGCAGAAGGAATTGGCGAAGCAGTCGGACAGCTTGACGCCCTGGGCGTCGCACAGGCCCTCCATGAAATGCTCAAAGTAGTGGCTCTGCATACCGGAAATGCCCACGGAGCCGATCTCTTCCTTATCGGCAAGGATGCAGACGGCGGTCTTTTCGGGCATGTCCAGAGAGAACAGGGCTTCCAGCTCGGCGTAGGCGCAGACCCGGTCGTCGTGGCCGTAGGAGCTGAGCAGGCTGCGGTCAAGGCCCGCCTCCCGGCAGCGTCCCGCGGGAACCACCGTCAGCTCGGCGGAGAGGAAGTCGCTCTCCACAAGGCCGTACTTTTCGTTCAGCAGCTTCATGATGTGCAGCTTTACCAGGTCGGCGCCGTCACCCTCCAGCGGCTCGGAGCCGAGGATCACGTTCAGCTGCTCGCCCTCGATGATCTTCCCCGCAGGCTTCTGCATCTGATCCGCCGCCAGATGGGGCAGCAGGTCGGAGACCATCAGGATGGGGTCGCCCTCGTCCTCGCCGATGGTAACCGTGACCACAGCGCCGTCCGCCCGGTACACCACGCCGTGGAGCGCCAGAGGAATGGTCGTCCACTGGTATTTCTTGATGCCGCCGTAATAATGGGTCTTCAGGTAGCCGATCTCGGAATCCTCGTACAGGGGGTTGGGCTTGATGTCCAGCCGGGGGGAATCCACGTGGGCGGCGCAGATGTTCGCGCCCTCGCCCAGGGACTTGGTACCGACAACGGCCAAAGCGATGGACTTATTGCGGTTGTTGTAGTAAATTTTGTCGCCGGGCTTGGTTTCCATGCCGGGGGCGAAGGGCTTGTAGCCCCGTTTCTCGGCCTCCCGGACAGCCCAGGCAGTGGCCTCCCGCTCGGTCTTGCATTCGCTCATGAACGCCATGTAGCGCTGGGCGTAGCCTTCCATTTCATCCCGCTGGGCGTCAGTGAGCCGGGTGTAGCCGTTCTTGGGCGACGCCAGCAGGGAATTGCGCAGTTCTTCTGTGGTCATGTTGCATCCTCCTATGTTTCTTTCCGCCTCCGCCATCAGGCGGGGCGTTACGTTGGGGTAGGTCAGATTTTCCGGCAGCGCCGAAAACAGTCTGACTTCCCCGATCTCGCTTTCCGGCAGGGGTTCCAGACGGCGAACCGCCGCGAAAAACACCATGCCGTTGGCAACGCTTTGGGAATCGAAGCCGCGGTAGTCGCAGACCGGGTAAAGCTCCGCGTCCCGGACGCCGCTTTCCTCGTACAGCTCCCGTCGGGCAGCCTGCATGGGCGTTTCTCCCGGCTCGATGTGGCCGCCCTGGGTCTCCCATGTGTCCCGCTCCCTGTGGCGGCTGAGAAGCCACTTCCCATCGTACCGGGAGCAGACGACAACGAAGGTATATGTTCCCAGCGTCCCCGTCGGGTGGACGGTGCATTGCAGGGACTTGCGGCGCTCGCTCGCTGCGTCCATTATACCAATTCCCCGCAAAAACGCAAGGCATTTTTCCCGAAATTCCGACGCTGAGCCGGTGTTTTCCAACACATACCCGCATTTTCCCCGGAACCAGCTCTCCTCCGGCTGGGCGGCGATGCGGCGGCGGGCATAGTCTTCCGGAATATCGTCCCGGCGCATGAGGCGGCGAACCCGATCTTCCACCGGGGCGGTGACGGCGACCGTCACGTCGCACAGCCCGGCAAGCCCGCCCTCAAACAGGGCGATAGCGTCGATGGCGGCAAGCGCGGGCTTTTCCCCGAGGCGGCGAAGCACCTCCCGCTTCACGGCGGCGTGGGTGATTCTGTTCAAATCCAGCAGAGCGTTTTTGTCGGAAAATACCAAATTCCCAAGCTTTTTCCGCTGCAAAACGCCGTCCTCCACCGTGCCGGTGAATCGTTCTTCGATGGCCGCAAGGAGGGACGCATCCCGCGTCAGCAGCTCGTGGTAGATGGCGTCGCAGTCCAGAACCACTGCGCCCCGCTCCTTCAGAACGTTCAGCAGGGTGGTTTTTCCGCAGCCGGTGCCGCCGGTGATGCCGAGAATCATGCTTCCTCCTCCGCGTCCACAATGTGGAACGCCGCGGCCTTTTTCAGCCGGTTCTGCACGGCGTAGGCCACACCGCCCCCCACCGGGCACCGGGCATAGACCTGATGGATACCGGGGTCGTCCAGCTCCCGCAGGGCGGCGAACAGCCCGGCGGACAGGGTGTTGACGTCCGCCTCCCGGCCGTAGGACAGGGGGCTGCACCCGGCGTACAGGGGCAGCTCTTCTTCAAAGCACAGCACCCGGTCGCCGGGGGTGAAATGGCGGCGGATGTAGGCGGCAGCCTTTTCCCGGCTTCCGGAGACGATGACCACCGGCTCCGCCGGGGCGTAATGGCGGTATTTCATGCCGGGGGCTTTCACCACGGCGTCCTTGTCGATCTGGGCGGTGACAGCCTTGTCGATGACCAGATCCCCCAGAACGGAGATCAGCTGCTCCGGGGTGATCCCGCCGGGGCGCAGCAGCCGGGGGCGGTCTTCCGTCAAATCCACGATGGTGGACTCCACGCCCACCCGGCATGGGCCGCCGTCCACGATGGCGGCGATTTTCCCGTCATGGTCATGAAGGACGTGCTGGGCGGTGGTGGTGGAGGGCTTTCCGGAAATGTTGGCGGAGGGCGCGGCAATGGGCACGCCCGCAAGGCGGATGATCTCCCGGGTCACGGCGTTGTCCGGGCAGCGGACGGCCACGGTGGAAAGTCCCCCGGTGGTGCGCCGGGGGACGCAGTCCCGTGCGGGCAGCACCATGGTCAGCGGTCCCGGCCAGAATTCCTTCGCCAGCTCATAGGCCGCCGCAGGTACGTCGTGGCAGAACAGTTCGATCTGCTCCGCGCCGCAGATGTGCAGAATCAGGGGGTTGTCCTGTGGACGACCCTTGGCTTCAAAAATTTTCGTCACGGCAACTTCGTCCAGACCATTCGCGCCCAGACCGTAAACCGTCTCCGTGGGGATCGCCACCAGCTCCCCCTGACGGATCAGGTTCGCGGCGATTTCCGGAGTTGCCTTGTCCTGCGCAGACAAAAGAAGTGTTTTCATCAATACACCTCCAGTTGAAATAAGGGGCAAAGATGGGCAGCCGCTTTTGTTCGCGGCTGCCCATCTTTACAGGGTAAAGTTACACAGTGGGCTGGTTGGCAGCCTCGATGATCTTGACAAACTTCTCGGGAACCAGAGACGCGCCGCCGATCAGACCGCCGTCGATGTCGGGCTGTGCCAGCAGCTCGAAGGCGTTCTTGTCGTTCATGGAGCCGCCGTACAGGATGGAGATCGCACGGGCGTTCTTGGAGGAGTACAGCTTGCGCACCACGGTACGGATGTTCTCGCAGACCTCTTCCGCCTGCTCGGGGGTGGCGGTCAAGCCGGTGCCGATGGCCCAGATGGGCTCGTAGGCGATGATGACCTTGCGGATCTTGTCCTCGGGAACGCCAGCCAGACCCAGCTTGATCTGCATGGTGATCCACTCGGTGGTGATGCCGCTCTGGCGCTGCTCAAGGCTCTCGCCGCAGCACATGATGGGGGTCAGACCGGCGTTCAGAGCAGCCAGAACCTTGGCGTTGACATCGGCGTCGGTCTCGCCCATGGCGCGGCGCTCGGAGTGGCCGATGATGACGTACTTGCAGCCGGCGTCCACCAGCATATTGGTGGCGATTTCACCGGTGTAAGCGCCGGAGGCGTTGGCGTTGCAGTTCTCGGCGCCGATGCCTACCCGGGTCTCACGCATGGCGCGGACAGCGGCGGGAATGCACACGGCGGGAACGCACAGAGCCACGTCACACCAGCGGCCCTTGGGCAGAATGGCCTTCAGCTGGGTCATAAACTCCTTGGTCTCGGAGGGGGTCTTGTTCATCTTCCAGTTGCCGGCGATAACGGTCTTGCGGTATTTTCTGTTCATGATTCCATTTCTCCTTTTATTGATAGGGATGTTAATAGAAACTCGATTCCCGGATTACTTATCTTCCAGGCAGGCGATGCCGGGCAGCTCCAGACCTTCCAGGAATTCCAGAGAAGCGCCGCCGCCGGTGGAAATGTGGGTAATCTTGTCGGCAAAGCCCAGCTGCTCGCAGGCCGCAGCGCTGTCGCCGCCGCCGACGATGGTGGTGGCGCTGGAATCTGCCAGAGCCTGCGCCATGGCGATGGTGCCCTTGGCCAGAGTGGGGTTCTCAAACACGCCCATGGGACCGTTCCAGACGACAGTCTTAGCGTCCTTCACAGCGGACGCGAACAGAGCGCAGGTCTTCTCGCCGATGTCCAGGCCTTCCTTGTCGGCGGGGATGGCAGCGGCGTCAACGGTGGTAACGTCGATGGGGCCGTCGATGGGGTCGGGGAAGGAATCGGCAACGACCACGTCCACAGGCAGGAGCAGCTTGACGCCCTTGGCTTCCGCCTTGGCCATCATGTCCTTGCAGTAGTCGATCTTGCTCTCGTCCAGCAGGGACTTGCCAACGGCGTAGCCCTTGGCGGCAAGGAAGGTATAGGCCATGCCGCCGCCGATGATCAGGGTGTCCACCTTTTCCAGCAGGTTATTGATGACATTCAGCTTGTCGGAGACCTTTGCGCCGCCCAGAACAGCGACGAAGGGACGCTCGGGGTCGGACAGGGCCTTGCCCATGATGGAAACTTCCTTCTGAACGAGGAAGCCGCTGACGGCGGGCAGATAATCGGCCACACCGGCGGTGGAAGAATGGGCGCGGTGGGCAGTGCCGAAAGCGTCGTTGACGAACACGTCCGCCAGAGAGGCCAGAGCCTTGCTCAGCTCGGGATCGTTCTTGGTCTCGCCCTTCTCAAACCGGGTGTTCTCCAGCAGCATCACGTCGCCGTCCTTCAGCGCGGCGGCCTTGGCCTTGGCATCCGGGCCCGCCACATCGGCGGCCATGATGACTTCCTTGCCCAGCAGCTCGCTGATGCGCTTCGCCACGATCTTCAGGCTCAGCTCGGGCTTCCATTCGCCCTTGGGCTTGCCCATGTGGGAGCAGAGGATGACCTTTGCGTTGTGGTCAACCAGATACTTGATGGTGGGCATGGCGGCGACAATCCGCTTGTCGGAGGTGATGACGCCGTTCTTGGTGGGAACATTGAAGTCGCAGCGGCACAGGACCCGCTTGCCGGCTACGTCGATGTCCTCGATGGACTTTTTATTGTAGTTCATGATAACTCCTCCATATTCTCGGGAGGTCACTCCCGCATTTTACCAAAGTCGCGCAAATTGGGAAACGACAGCTGACGCAGTGCCTCGTAGACGGTGACGGCAACCGCATTGCTCAGATTCAGGCTCCGGGCATCCGGACGCATGGGAATGCGAACACACGCGTCGTAGTGCGCCCGAAGGAAGTCCTCCGGAAGTCCCTTAGTCTCCTTCCCGAAAAACAGGTAGCAGCCGTCGTGAAAGGCAGCCTCGGTATAGCTCCTCGGCGCTTTCGTGGACAGGCACCACATTTCCTCCACCTGATTCTTCGCGAAGAAGTCCTCCAGATTTTCGTAGTCCCGAACCTCCACCATGTGCCAGTAATCCAGACCCGCACGGCGGACGGCCTTTTCGGAGATGTCAAAGCCCAGCGGCCGGATCAGGTGCAGACGGCAGCCTGTTGCGGCGCAGGTGCGGGCGATATTGCCGCAGTTCTGCGGTATCTCCGGTTCCACCAGAACAATATTCAGCATGCACATCACCCCGGTGGCAGTCGCGTCGGACTGTTTTCTCAAAATCCGCTCGTCTTCTATTGTAAGTCAAACGGGCGGTAAAATCAATCGGAAAAAATGTTAATTTTCAACTTTTTTATAGTATTCACATAAAAAATGGACATTGGGGCAGAATTTTGTGAATAATGCAGAAACTTGCATAATTTGTGCCGTTTTTTCGGAAAAATCCCCGCCGATACAGGAAAAAACGTTTCCAAAAAATCAACCGGGAACCCGGACAAAATCCCGGTTCCCGGTGAAATTTCGCTACATTATGGTTCAGGGCAGTTTTTCCTTGTTCCGCAAGGGAAATCCGTTATTTCCCCACGCGTCCGTACAGCTTTGTGGCAGCGTAAATTCTCGCGGCCAGAGCGTCGGAGTCGAAGCCCTTTTCCGCGCGCCACGTCCAGTTGGCGCTGGACAGCGTACCGGGAAAGTTCATCCGAGCTTCCTTGCCCAGTTCCAGATAGTCCTGCATCTGCACCACGCACAGCCGGGACACGGAACCCATGCAGCCGCGAATCATGCCCCGGATATAGCCTTCCTCCCGGTTCAGTCCGAGATAGGTTTTCGCGCAGGCCACATCCCCCGGCGCGGCTTCGTCAAACCACTGCTTCAGGGTCACGTTGTCGTGGGTGCCGGTGTAGCACACGGAGTCCACGGGGTACAGATGGGGCATGTAGTCGCTTTCCTCCCGGGAGTCGAAGGCAAATTCCAGAACCTTCATGCCGGGGTAGCCGGAGTCCTGCTGCAACTTCCGCACCTCAGGGGTGATAAAGCCCAGATCTTCGGCAATGAATTCCAGATTGGGCAGAGCCTGCTGAATGGTGCGGATGAAGTCCATTCCGGGGCCTTTCACCCACTTGCCGTTCCGCGCGGTGGTATCTCCTGCGGGCACCGACCAGTAGCTTTCAAAGCCGCGGAAATGATCCAGACGGATAACGTCGTACAGCTTTCCGGCGGCCGTCAGGCGCTGAATCCACCAGAAATAGTGAGTCTGCGCCATCTTTTTCCAGTCGTAAATTGGGTTGCCCCAGAGCTGGCCGTCCGCGGTGAAGGAATCCGGGGGGCAGCCCGCCACCTGTTCCGGATGGCGGCTTTCGTCCAGCTGGAAGAGTTCCGGATTTGCCCACACGTCCGCCGAATCCAGCGGCACGTAAATGGGAACGTCGCCGATAATGCGGACGCCCTTGGCATTGGCGTAGCTGCGCAGCGCCTTCCACTGCCTGTCAAATTCGTACTGAACAAAGTATTGCAGCCGGATCTCATCGGACAGCTCCCGGCGCTTTTCCGCCAGAGCGTCAGCCTTTCGCAGACGCAGGGCTTCCGGCCAGTCCAGCCAGGGCTTGCCGCCCAGGGTGTCCTTCAACGCCGTGAACAGAGCATAGTCTTCCAGCCAGCTCCGGTTCTGCTCCACGAAGGTTTCATAGGCTTTATCCGGCGTGAAGCGCTGAAACGCCTGCCGCAGCACGTTCATCCGATGAGCGTACATGGCTCCAAAATCCACCCGCGCCGGATTGCTGCCCCATGGAATGTTCTGGATTTCCTCTTTTTTCAGCAGCCCCTCGTCTGCCAGCCTGTCCAGATCGATGAGATAATGGTTGCCCGCGCAGGCGCCCAGAGACTGATAGGGGGAATCGCCGTAGCCCGTGGGGGTCAGGGGCAGGATCTGCCAGCACCGCTGCCCGGCCCTGACCAGAAAGTCCACAAAGGCATAGGCGTCCTTCCCCATGGTGCCGATGCCGTAAGGGGCCGGCAGGGAGGTAATATGCATCAAAATTCCGCTTTCGCGCATTGCAATAGTCTCCTTAATTGATACCGCTTTACGTTCTTATCGAAAAACAGCATCTGTGATATGTGATCGTTCATTAAAATGCTCAATTCGGAATTGAGCATTTTAATGGATTATCAGTGTGAAATTTCCCGGATGCTCTCCCGGGAGAGGATCTCAAAGGGTACCGTCTCGTGACAGGCGGGCGCGTTCCGCTCGATATTCCCCAGCAGAATTTCCACGCTGCGCTTTGCCAGCAGGGAAACGGTCTGACGGACGGTGGCCAGTCTCGGCACCAGGAAGCTGCTCAGCGGCAGGCCGTCCACGCCCATGACCGACACGTCCTCCGGCACCTGCAGGCCGTTGTCCTGCAAGGCGCGGATGGCGCCGATGGCCATCACGTCGGCGGTGGCGAAAATCGCGGTGAACCGGCAGCCCTTATCCAGCAGCGCCTTGGTCGCCTGATACCCCGCCTGATAGGAATAGCGCACGCCCTGATAGTCCCGCTTGGGGTCGAATGGGATGCCGTGGGCAGTGAAGGACTGCATACAGCCCTCGTAGCGCAGACGGCTGGTGTCGGAAATGGCCCGGTCGCCGCCGATGATGGCGATACGGCTATGTCCCAGACGAATCAACGTATCCATGGCGCTGCACGCGGCCTCCCGGTCGTCGGTGGAGACGCTGGACAGGTTGTCAAAGGACAGCATGGAGGCGTCGTTGGTGACCACGACACAGGGAACGTCAATGCCCCCGAAATCCCGGATGAAATTCTCGTTGTTGCCGCCGAGGAACAGGATTCCCAGAGGCTTCTTTTCCCGGCACAGCTGCGCGGCTCGGCGCACTTCGTTTTCGTCCTCGTCCATGTAGTCCACCACCAGCTGGTAGTGGGTCTGGGCGATCAGGGTCTGGATGGACTCCACCATCTCCCCGAACAGCTCGTTGCCGATACCCTTGACCACCACCAGAATGGTGGTGGAGTGGTGCTGCTTGAGCTGCTTGGCGTTGACGTTCAGCTGAAAGCCGCTTTCGACGGCGGCCTCCAGGATTTCCTGCCTTGCCCGCTCGCTGACGTTGGGATGATTGTTCAGCGCCCGGGAAACGGTGCCGACGGCATAGCCGGTCTTTGCAGCCAGATCTTTGATTGTCATGGCATCCGCCGCCCCTCTCTTTTCGGAATCTTTGAAATACCCACCGGCTGTTTACACAGCCGGTGGGTAAAAATCAGTTACGGGAACTTAGCCCTTCACCGCGCCGGCAGCGACGCCCTTGATGATGTACTTCTGGCAGAACAGGTAGACAATGATGATGGGCAGAATGGCCATCATGATGACTGCCATGGTCGCGCCCAGATCCACGGTGCCATAGCTACCCTTCAGGTACTGGACGTGGATGGGGATGGTGCGGTACTTGGTGATGTCCAGAACCAGATACGGCAGGAGATAGTCGTTCCAGACCCACATCAGTTCCAGAATACCCACGGAAATGAGGGTAGGCTTCAGCATGGGCAGCACCACGTTGAAGTAGGTGCGCACGGGACCGCAGCCGTCAATGGACGCCGCTTCCTCGATTTCCAGAGGCAGGCTCTTGACGAAGCCCACGAACATGAAGATGGCAAGACCCGCGCCGAAGCCCAGATAGATCACAGGAATCGTCCAGGGGGTGTTCAGCTTCAGGGAGTCAGCGGTGGAGGTCAGGGTGAACATGACCATCTGGAAGGGGACGATCATGGAGAACAGGCACAGATAGTAGAAGAACTTGGCAAAGCCGCTCCGCACCCGGGCAATGTACCACGCCGCCATGGAGCAGCACAGCAGGATCAGCGCCGTGGAAACCACGCTGATGAACAGGCTGTAGCCCACGGACTTGAGGAAGGGGTAATTGCCGAAGGTCATACCCTTGACATAGTTGGCAAAGCCCACGAAGCTCTCCGAATTGGGCAGGGCAAACACGTCCAGATTGATGGCATTGTTGGACTTCAGGGAGTTGACGACAACCTCGTAAATGGGCATGATCCACACAAGGCAGATCAGCACGAAGGCAACGGTCAGCACCGTGCTGCCGGCGGAATACTCTTTGGTTTTCATTCTGTCTTTACGCATCACTGCTGCACCTCCTTGCGGCGGGTCGCGGTCTGCTGGGCAATGGCCAGAACGGCCACCAGAATAAAGAAGATAACAGCCTTTGCCTGGGCAACGCCGTGCCAATTCTTATTGATGTTGTAGGTGGAGTAAATGTTCAGCGCCAGCAGCTCTGTCTGGTTGAACTTCGCGCCGTTCTGAATGACGCTGGGCAGTCCGCCGGTCAGCGCCAGGTTCTGGTCGAACAGCTTGAAGGAGTTGGTCAGAGTCAGGAAGGTGCAGGTGGTGATGGAGGGCATCACGTTGGGGATGATGACCCTGAACAGCGTCTGGCTGCCGCTGGCGCCGTCAATTTCGGCGGCCTCCAGCATGTCTCCGGGGACGGCCTGAAGCCCGGCGATGTAAATGATCATCATGTAGCCGATCTGCTGCCAGGCCACCAGAATGACCAGACCCCAGAAGCCGTAGGTGGCGTTGGCGGTGAGGTAGGTGGCGTAGTTCCGCAGAATGCCGTCAAAAATCATGCTCCATATGTAGCCCAACACCACGCCGCCGATCAGGTTGGGCATGAAGAACACGGTGCGAAACAGGTTGGAGCCGCGCATCTTCTGGGTCAGGGCATAGGCGATGAAGAAGGCCAGCACATTAATCAGGAGAATGGAGACCACGGCAAAAAATGCGGTGTTCTTGAAGGCGTTCCAGAAGCTGACGTCCGTCCAGATTTTGGAATAATTCGTCAGGCCGACCCATTTGGCGTCCTTGGGAATATTGAAGGTGCAGAAGGACAGGTAGATGCCCTGCAAAAACGGCCAGACGAAGCCGATGCAGAAGGCAGCGAACACGGGGAGGATGAACAGCGGCGCCCACCGCTGAATGGGACGGCGGATCAGTCGGCTGTTCAGCCCGGCGCCGTCATTTTTTTTGCTCAATGAGATTCCCTCGCTTTCCTGTATTGTATTTTTATTATATTTGGCTGCTTACCAAAATAACCGTGTCAGAACGGAACTGCGTTCCGGTGCTGCCGCGCAGGACAGGAGGCTGCATCCGCCCAAAAGCCGACGTACCCTCCCACCCTGTGCAGGCCGGGACATTCAAAGGGGCGGGCTTACCGCCCGCCCCTCTGGGTTTCAGTTGTGGTGTGCCGATCAGCCGTTCACAGTCTTGTACTCGATGGCCCAGCCGTCAACGAAAGCGGTCTTAACAGCTTCCCAGTTGGCGTCGGTGGGATCAGCGGAGTAAGCGGCCAGAGCGGTGACAACGGTAGCTCTCCAGGAGTCCACGTTGGGGGTGTAGTTGAACGCCCAGGTCACAGCGTACTTGCCGTCGGCCAGCAGCGCGTTGCCGTCAACGATGAACTTGTTGGCGGAAGCGGGGCAGCTCTTGAAGGGAACAGCGCCCAGCTGCTCGACCAAGACAGCGGATGCGTCGGGATCGGTGACCAGCCAATACAGGAAGTCCAGAGAAGCCTGGATGTCCTCTTCCTTGGCCTGGCTGTTGATTGCCCAGCAGTTCTCGGTGCCGGAGCACAGGCCGGCCTTCTCTTCGCCGTCAACACCGCAGTAGATGGGGATCATGGCGATCTCGTCGGGGTTCAGGTTGAACTTGTCGGCGGTCAGGGCCGCGTACTCCCAAGTGCCGTTCTGGTAGAAGACAGCCTTGCCTTCGCCGAACTCAGCCTCGGACTGGTCGCCGGTGGCGGTGGACAGAGCGGTGGGGTCAGCGGCGGAATCGGTGATGTACAGATCCCAGATGTTGCGGAAGTTGTCCAGGTAGGTGCCCTTGATCTCGGCGGGCTGCTCGGTCACGCCGTCGTCACGGAACTCATAGTAGAGGGGCATGTTGGCCAGGTGACCGGAGAAGCGCCAAGAAGAGGAGCCGTCCAGGCCGGCGGAGGAGAAGGCGTCGAAGCCCAGCTCAGCGGCGCGGGCGTGGATGTCGTCAGCGACGGCCTTCAGGGACGCGAAGTCCTTGATCTCATCCAGAGAGTGACCGGCATCGGCCAGCAGCTTGGTGTTGACGATGATACCGAAGGACTCGTAGCAGTAGCCCATGGCCTTCAGCTCACCGGCCTCGTTGTAGAGGTTGAAGTCGTTGGTGGCCAGCTCGCCGGCGAGAGCCGTTCCGGTCAGATCCAGAGCGTACTCATCCCAGTCCTTCAGGCCGGACATGTTGCCGATGTTGTAGATGGTGGGAGCGCCGTCCTTGCCCATCTGAGCGTTCAGGGTGTTGGAGTAGTCGCCGGAAGCAGCGGTTACGACCTTGACAGGCACGCCGGTCTTCTCGGTGTAGCTGGCGGCCAGACCCTGCAGAGCCTGGTCGAACTCAGGCTTGAAGTTCAGGTAGTAGACGGAACCGGCAGCGGCGGGCGCGTCGGTCTTGGCCTCGGTGGCGGGAGTGTCAACCTTGGCTTCGGTGGGAGCCTTGGTCTCGGTAGTGGTCTTGGAGCCGCAGGCGGCCAGACCCATTACCATGACAACTGCCAGCAGCAATGCAATCAGCTTTTTCATTTGTGTTTCCTCCTATTTTCGTTCCGGCAGAGCCGGATGGTGGTTTGGAAACGATTCCAACGTTTCCATGTCAACATCATAGCGCACTTTATCCAAAAGTGCAACTGAAATTTTTTCTTTTTTGAAAGTTCTGCATATTCAACAATTTTCGGTGCGCTGTTTTGGTGATTATTTCGGCTATCCCGGGATTTGCGGCCGTTTTTACCGATTTGCAGGCGGCGCCGCCACTTTTTGGGTGACGGCGCCGCGGATGTTACTTCTTATATAAGATGCGAATGGAATTCAGGACGCACAGCAGCGCCACGCCGGAATCGGCGATCACCGCCAGCCACATGGAGGCATAGCCGCACAGGCCGAGGATCATGACCGCCAGCTTCACCGCCAGAGCGAACACCACATTCTGCCACGCAATCCGGGCGGTCTGTCTGGAAATGCGGAGCGCCTGAGGCACCGCCGCCACGTCGGAGGTCATGAACACCACGTCCGCCGCCTCGATGGCCGCGTCCGCGCCGCTGCCCATGGCCGCGCCTACGTCCGCACCGGCAAGCACGGGGGCGTCGTTGATGCCGTCGCCGACGAACATGGCAGCGCCCTTGGTCTCCCGGATGGATTGCAGCCGCTCAAGCTTCTGCTGGGGCAGCAGTCCCGCGTGGACTTCCCGGATACCTACGGCTCCGGCAACGGCCTTGGCCGATTCCTCGGCGTCGCCGGTGAGCATCACGGTCTCGATGCCGCTGTCCCGCAGGGCGCGGACGGCGTTCTCCGCGCCGGTCTTGATGGTGTCGGCGATGAGCAGATAGCCCTGATAAACGCCGTCCACCGCCACCAGCACCTTGGTGCCGTATTCCCTGGACTTGGGGAAGGTCACGCCCTTCTCCGTCAGCAGCCGCTCGTTGCCGCAGAGAATTTCCTTGCCGTCCAGCTTCGCCCGGATGCCCCGCCCGGCCAGCTCTTCCAGCTCCTCGGGACGGCGCAGCTCCATATTCCGCGCCTTGGCCGCTGCGACGATGCTCTCGGCGATGGGGTGGGTGGACTGCTGCTCGCAGTCGGCACAGAGTTCCAGCAGCTCGTCGCCGCCTACGATCTTCTGCACGGTAAAGTCGCCCTTGGTGATGGTGCCGGTCTTATCCATGATGACGGCCTTGATCTTGCTCATGGCCTCCATGGACTGGCCGCCCTTAAAGAGGATCCCCCGCTTGCTGCCCGCGCCGATACCGGCGAAGAAGGCCAGCGGTACGCTGAGAACCAGAGCGCAGGGGCAGCTCATGACCAGAAATGTCAGAGCGGTGTAGACCCATTTGCCCCAGTCGCCGGTGATGAGGGAGGGAATGATCGCCGTCAGCACGGCGGCGCCCACTACGATGGGGGTGTAGACCCGTGCAAAACGGGTGATGAAGCGGTCGATCTTGGGCTTGCTGGCAGCGGCGTTTTCCACGCTGTCCAGAATGCGGGTGACCATGGATTCGGACAGGGGCTTTTCCACCCGGACGGTGAGCTGACCTGTGGTATTGACGCAGCCGGAGACCACACTGTCTCCCTCGGCTACGGAAACCGGCACCGGCTCGCCGGTGATGGGGGCGGTATCAATGCGGCTGCTGCCGCTGACCACGATGCCGTCCAGGGGGATCCGGTCGCCAGGACGAACCAGAACGACGTCGCCGATTCTGGCTTCTCCCGCAGGAATCTCCCGCACCGCTTCCCCGTCCACCAGCTGCACCACCTCGGGGCGGAGGTCAACGGCTTCCATAATCTGGCTGCGGCTGCGGGCGACGGCTCTGTCTTCGAAGTATTCGCCGACGCGGTAGAACAGCATGACGCCGACGGCCTCGGTAAAGCTGCCGGTGAAGAACGCGCCGATGGAGGCAAGGGCCATCAGGAAGTTCTCGTCCAGCATCTGGCCCCGGGCAAGGTTCTTTACGGCCGTCACAATGACTTCCCTGCCCAGCAGGACATAGGCCACGAGGCACACGCCCAGCGTCGGCCATTTCAGTCCGAAATGGTCCAGCACCAGACCCACCACAAACAGAACCGCACCGACCAGAATTGGCTTCAGGTCTTCCGACTCCTCGCCGCCGTGCTCGTGACCGTGGTCATGGCTGTGCTCGTGGGTATTGTGATGGTGTTCGTGTTCATGCTCATGGTCATCATCGTGATGATGGTCATGAGCGTGGTCGTGGCAATGCTCATGTTCGTGATCGTGGTCGTGATGATGCTCGTGACCGCAGCAGCAATCATGATGATGCTCATGTTCGCCGGTGTTGCTGTGGTGGGTGTGAGCGCCGTCTCTGGGGTAGAATTCCACCTCCGGCTCCACCTTCTGAGCGGCCTCCTGCAATTTGGGGAGCAGGGCGTCGGGGTCTTCGGCGGTGATCCGAAGCTGCATCGTGGCGTAGGTGAGTACCGCCTCCTGCACCTCCGGGAGGGCATTAAGCGCCGCTTCCACCTTCGATGCGCAGTTGGCGCAGTCCAGATTCTCTACCCGATATACTTTCTTCACCATGGGAATGCCTCCCTAATTAAATGTATATATGAGCATACGCTCATTTGTTGATATCAGTATACATCGCATTTCTCCCTTTGTCAATAGGCAAATACAAAAAAATCCGGGCAGCGCCGCATTGATACGGCACTGCCCCGGCATTTTTCAAAAAAGCAGCAAAGAAATCCACGTCACAACATTGTCCCCGTACTGGAACTCGATCCCGCAGCGCTCCAGTGTGGGAATAATGTTGATGCCCTGACTTTCCACGCAGGGGTGCATCCGCTCCGGATGGCGGCAAGGCAGATTGTCCTCAATGGCGCACCGGGGACAGATGGCGCAGGATTCCGTGGACAGGATGTACGGCTCCACCCCCTGTTCCCGGAAGAAGCCGCCCACCTGGTTGGTGATGTCCTCGTGGTCGGCGCGGGTGGCGAGGGTCTGGTTGATATCGGCAATGTCCGGAACCTCCGTGACGGTGGCGATCATCAGGCAGTTTTTGTGGCGCATACACTTTTCCTGACATGTCTCCACGCTGCCGACGCCGGGAGGGCACGCCCAGCTTTTGCCGTACATGGGGCATTCGTGCTCGCAGATCCACCGGACGCGCTGGGAGAATTCCAGCTCCTGTGGATCGAAGAACTGGTAGCAGTACAGGGGCAGCTCCGCCAGCTTTTCCTCTAAGATTTCCTGATTCATCCAAATTCCTCCATAATCTGAGTGCAGCCCTCTACAAGGTCGTCCCATGTTTTGCCAAAATCCCCCGTATACCAGGGATCGGCCACGTCCCGGTCAAGCAGCGGCCGGATCTTCTCCGGGTCGTCGGGAAGCAGCCGCCTCAGGAGCCGGGCGTTGCTGCGATCCATATAATAAAGCCGGTCAAAATAGCGCAAATCCGCGGCAGTCACCTGCCGTGCGGTGTGATCGCCGCAGAAAACGCCGTGCCGTTCCAATTCCCGGCGTGCAGCCGGGTAGACGGGGTTACCGATCTCCTCCCGGCTCACCGCGGCGGAGTCGATCTCAAACCGGTCGGCCACTCCCGCCCGCACGGCCATGTCCTTTAGAATATACTCCGCCATAGGACTGCGGCAAATATTGCCGTGGCATACAAATAATATCTTAATCATATGATTTTTCCTTCCTGCAACGCCCTAAAGTGCCGTATTTTGCGCCATTTTGCGATTCATGCCCTGAAATCTGTGATGTACAGAATTCTGTCCAAATCCGGTTTGGAGGGCAAAATGAGGCAAATCAGTGCAAGCAAACGTAGTCAAAACGTAGTCGAAATTGCGAAAACAGACTACTGCGGTTTTGGGCAGGTATTATTTTTCGTTCTACCACATCCGTCAACTTATCACCACAGAGAAAAACACAAGATATCATAGCCCTGCTACAAAAACACAAGATTTCTTCATTTGTCTCTCGCTAGTTATTCACGGCTTCGTTCCAATACGAATTGTGGCAGATCGGCTACCGTCAAGCTCGTCAAAGCATCGTCTGATATAATCAATTCGTCTGCCAAACGATTTGCTTGGTTTGAGTACATGGTTTCAAACAGATTCCGCATTTCTCGCCCGTTTGCAAAGTTGTCCGGCTTGTTGGAAATCAACCACTCCAAATAGTAATCAATGTCTTGCTCCGCCTCAGTTGTGAGCGCCATATCGCTCTGCGCACAGAATGACTTCAAAATCGAAATGAGTTCCGCCCTTGAATAATCTTCAAATATGATATTCTTGTTGAAGCGGGACTTCAAACCAGGGTTGGATTCAAGGAATCGCTCCATCGGCTCAGAATAGCCTGCCACGATCACGACAAAACTATCTCGCTTATCTTCCATGGCTTTGAGGATGGTGTCGATAGCTTCCTGTCCGAAGTCAGATCCTCCTTTTGCCAGAGTGTATGCCTCATCAATGAACAGAACTCCGCCCATTGCTTCGTCGATTTTCTCTTGTGTTTTCAAGGCAGTTTGACCAACATATCCAGCAACAAGGCCACCACGATCCACTTCAATCAACTGGCCTTTCTCCAAAACACCAAGTTGCCTATACAGTTTCGCAATCAGTCTGGCAACCGTAGTCTTACCGGTGCCGGGATTTCCCAAGAACACTAAATGCTTTGAGATGTTCGCAGATTTCAGCCCTCTTGCATCTCGGATTTTTTTCATTTTTATCATGCTGATGAGGGATTTCACTTCTTGCTTTACACCCGACAGACCAATTAGGTTATTTAATTGTTCCAGAAGTTCTTCAAGCGTTTCAACCGGCTCCGGTTCAGCTACATCATCTTCGGTGATTGCAGTTCCTGTGGAATCAGTCGCTCCCATTATGCCGTTATCATGGGTCATGCCATGCCCGGATGCTGTTTTCTGCGGTAGTTTGTTCTGACATTCTTGCTCGGAAACATAGCTGCTCAAGCGGTGGATGTAGTCCGAAAATGCCTTTGCATCAATCGCTTTCTTGTCATGCTTACTCAACAAGTAGGATTTCCCCAGCTCAGTCAGAAGTGCCACAAACAGCGTGGCGATCTTTACGCCTTTCTCCTTCATCACTTCGCAATCGACTTGGCAAAACAGAGGAAGTGATTTTGGTATACCTCCTTGGTTATCTCCAAAGGCATGGTCTGAGAAAGCTCCGTTCAAATATACCACATCGAAATATTGAAACCGCTCCTCTGCGCCGGTCAATGAAATAGCATTGATAAAGTCGTAAATATCCTCAACTACATATTCTGTTATCAGCCGGAAGCCCTTATCCTTTGTGGAAATGGATTTTATTTTTTCACACGCACTTAACACCCTGTCCAATGCGTTTTTTACATCAATGTTCATGTCATCTTTCTCCGTTGTTATGCCACACCAGCCATGCGGAAGGCATCAGACAGCAGTTCTCTCGGCACGACCAGATTATCCCCTCTATATGCTTCACTAAATGCCGCCTCAATAGCCTGCTCAACATTTGCGTTTATGGCTTCATGTAAGCTGTGCAGGAGTTCTATGTCACCAAGAGCGATGATAAGTTCCTGGTTATCTTCAACCTTTTCCCGCAAATCTCTAATCTGCTCGACAAGAGTCAAATAATATACATCAACTCCCAAGGTGTCCAACTTCGTTTCAAACATAGCATAGTCCTGAAGCATCTCAATGAACCACGGAGAGGATAGCTTGTCATACACACTCATCCAGTTCTGATGAGAAGAATGCCATACCTCTTTATCCCCCAATGCACTGCGATTATTGAAGTAATACTGTTCGTCGAAGTAGCACAAGGAAACCGTAAACATCGACAGCATAGAGAAGATCGACAAAATCATATTCTGGTGATCCGCCGCCAAACCCTTTTCAGCAACGCCGGTCAAGAGCTTCAGAACATTGTACTCAGCATCTACCAGCTCACGCATTTTTTCTTCGGAATAAGGCTTCTTCGTTTTGCGGCAGTCCATCATATTTGTATGTTCCGACAGAACCTTGTCAAACTCGTAGCTGGCTTGCAGATCGTGTCCCTGTTTCATCATGTTTTGCAGCTGAAGAAACTGCCGGTTAATCTCCGTACTCATGCTATCCAGCTTTGCGTACATTACAGCAAAGCCAGCGCAAGTGGCACATAGGTTCAGCCCATTCAGAACCAGTCCCAGCTGCTGCATTTTGGTGACATCCTGCACCAACTGTAAACTCCTCTGAGCCATGCCTGTGTTTGCGTTCAGTGCATGAATAGCCTTGTTCACCAGGGCTTGCTCTTCGCCATGGGCAAGGCCATCAAGGGCCACTTTCTGAAATGCTTTAATCCGCTTGTTGTTTCCACGAACCACAAGCTCAAGCACATTTTTTTCGTTTAGAAATGGAACCAGTTGTTCCAAAGCATTAACGAGGATTGCTTCACTCATTTTCGTTTCCTCCCTCCAAATTCTCACCTGTTATCTTGTACAGTAAGGTGATGGCGAGAATAAATGTGATGGCGTCCATACCATAAGGATCGACGGTATCAAACTTCTTTTTCTTTATGACATTGAACGGAAGGGCATCTTGCTCCTCCTTCATTGCAAGGATAATATCGTCTATCTTCAACGAGCTGGTCGCAAAGTCGAAGTTTTGGATTTCTTTTCCGTTGTTCTTTATGATGGCGGCATACAGGCACATCATAATTCGGGTATAGTCAATCATCCCGATGAGATTAAGTTTACCCTTTCTGATTTCCTGCGCCTTCTCATAATATTTTCTTGCACGGGGCATAGGCAAAGGGGCTTCATCTTTTTTTCGTTGCTGCGGAGCTTTGACCACTCGTCCAGCTACGATGGAATCCAAGTCTGAGAAATACACCTCAACAAATTTCTCAAAGGACTTTCCGTTTTTAAGTTCTGCTTTCTCAAAGTAATCGCACAATTTCTCAGCCATGATCTCTTGGTCGATTTCTTCTGGAGCGATAACAGAAAACACAATATACTGTCCAACCAAGGCATCCTTCCACTGTGCGAAAGTCGCCTGGTTCATTTTCAAAACTGTACCTCTTATCAAATTAAGGTAATTCATCGTTTCATCCGATTTCATATCTGCAAATCTACCTTTCGACAATATTCTTAACGATTTTCATCATTCTGGGAAGTCACTTTTTCCTTCACAAAATCCATCATGTCACCGGCATTGCAATCCAGTACATCTGCAATTTTCAAGATCACCGACAGATTGACTTCTTCGTTTTTTCTAAGCCTAGTAAATGTAGCGGATTATAATCCTGCTTTCTTACGCAATTCAGCCTTACTCATTTCTCTCTGCACAGAGAACCCAGAGTTTCTTAAAATTGACCTTCATCTAAACACTCCTTATAACAGCCCTTGTAAATTTCGCGAGTGCCGCAAAACTCTACTTTTGTCATTTCTTTTTTATTATAGGTCTGCTATGTCGCTATTTCAAGATATCACGCACAGTTTTGCTAACTCTTTCAATAGATTTATCGATAATTATTGAGAAAATGAACTTCGTTGAGGAAAAAGCGCCCCACTGACCATCACGATCAGCAGGGCGCTCGTTCTTTCTCTTCCATATTAAACTGCTCTGAAGCTTCTCTGGGTTACCGGCCTCTGTTCACCGGCGGCCTTTGCGACTTCTTCTTTTGCTTTGTTCAGTTCCTCCAAGCGGACCATCTCATTCTGGGCATCCTCCAGTCCCAGATGGGTGTATGTGTTCATGGTAACTCCGATGTCCGAATGGCCCATCAAGTACTGCAGTGTCTTTGGATTCATGCCGGCGCGTGCCATGTTGCTGCAGTAGGTATGGCGGCAGACGTGGGGCGTGATGTTGGGAATCTGGACTCTGTAAATCTCATTGTAGCGTTTGACCATATGGTTGAAGCGGTGTTCCCAGTGCGTTGCAACCTCAGGCAAACCCTCCTTGTCCAGAAACAAGAAGCCACTGTATCCGTCAATGATTTTCTCCACCGTTGGTGTTTCGCGGTCTTCAAGAATTCCCTGGAAGCATCGGTAGACATCCTCTGTCATCGGAATCTTCCTGGTACCAGTATTGGTCTTGGTGCTTTCGATGTGAATCGTCATGCCCGTGCACTGAATTATAAGGAAAGAAATCACAAAACAAGTCTCATATGAACTTCATGCCCTTCGGGCAATTAAAATCTTTTTTAAAGATTTTAATTGAAGTTCAGTATGACAACAAAACCTCCGGCTTTCGCCGGAGGTTTAGTTCTGTTGGTCAAAAAATTCCGTCTCAGCTCTCCCGCGTTTCGTAGCGCAGGGGCACGCCGTACACCGTCTCATAGGTCTCCCGGCAGAAATCTTCCGTTTTTTGCCGCAGCTGCTCCCGGGCGGCGGGGCGGGACAGGGTCTCGTCCGGCCAGATGGGCGTGCCTAAATGGGGCGTGTATTCCTGCACAGGGAACCCGTCGGCGCCGACCAAGTCGCTGTCCGCCATCGTGATGAAGCACGGCACCACCGGTACGTGGTTCTTCAGCGCCATGTCAAAGGCGCCGGGCTTCAGGGGCTTGGGCTTGCGGTAGTTCCACCACATGCTCTGTTCCGGGTAGATCAGCAGGCAGTTGCCCTCCGACAGCACCTGATCTACCGCGCGGAGAAATTTCTTCATCGTCTGCATGTTGGAGCTGAGGGGAAGGGTGTTGCAGTTGCGCATGAGAAAGCCGTAAAAGCCGGGGAAGCTGGTGTAGTTCCCCTCCCGGATCACCCGGTACATCCGCTTGGGATGCTTCGACGCGTCAAACACCTTCTGCATGATGAAGCTGTCCATGGGGTGAAAATGGTTGCAGGTGATCACCGCACCCTTTACCCCGGCCAGATGCTCCAGCCCCTCGGTTTTGCACAGGATGATCTCTTTTTTGCGCCGCAGGTTCCAGAAATACAGATACGCCGCGCCAAACGCCGCCGTCCGCCTGCATTCCGCAGAAAAGCGCCTGTCCGCGTACTCGATCTCCTCCGGCAGCAGGACGCGGCTTGGGGGATCGTTTTCCACGTCCTCGTCAAAGCGCCCCTCCCGCTCGTACTGGGCGATTTTTTCAAGTATGGCCAGACGTTCCGGGGACTTGGGAATCTCCTGAGACGTCATACGTTCACCACCCGCCTGATCTTCCAGCGGATCAGCATATTTGCCGTCCGCTTTCTGGCCTGCTTTTTGCCCATGGCAATCAGATGCGTGGTCTCCTCGGCGGAGCGGGCGATGTGCCATTCGGTGTAGCCTTCCCGAACCTTGCGGATTTCCGGCAGGAAGCCGGAACGTTCCGCATAGTCCCAGAACACGTCGCCGAAGGCCACGTCGTCCCGGTGCCAGGGCTTGAAGTCCAGATTGTAGTGGATGAGCTTGGGGGCGCTGGTGTGGACGTCGCAGGGCATGGTGTTCCACTCGAAGCCCACGTACTCCACCCGGTTCTTGCAGATGACGTTCAGGTAGTCCTGATCCTGGGCAATCTGGAAGGTGACGCTTTGCAGCAGGCGGAGGAACACGTTCAGAAAATCACATTTGCGCATGGCGTCCAGATTCATCAGCAGCACGCCGGCGTTGAAGTAGTGATCCGCCGCCACCCGCAGGCGCTTCTTGGTGTACAGCGCCAGCGCCGGGATGGAGCCGACCACGCTGTCGGGGATCGCGCCCACCAGATTCTCCTCCAGATCCACGTCGTACAGCTCTGACACATCGCCCAGCAGCACCACGTCGCTGTCCAGATACAGCGCCTTGTCAAGCCCGGGGAACAGATCGGGGATGAACAGACGGTAATAGGTGGATTTGGAATAGTAGTCACGGGTGTGGAGCTTGTCGGCAAACTGCTCCACGGCCTGCGTGATGTCAATAAACTCCATGGTAAAGCCGTCGGAGGCGAAGGAATCCGTCAGCCGCCGGATGTTCTCCGGGTCAAGACCGGTGTGGAGGATTCGCAGGGCATAGTCCCGCTTTGGATTGCAGTTTTCCTTCAGTGACGTGAGCGTCACCGCGAGGAAGGGAACGTAGGCGTTGTCACAGGCGAAAAATAAGTTGACGGGGTTCATTGCAGGTTCTCCTTTATGGACAGATATTCATTCAGGATGTCATCGAAGCAGGTGTAGCCGAATTTCTTATGTACCTTCTCCACCTGCCATTGCTTGATGTTTTCCGTGTGGGGGTAGGGGGTGTAAAACAGCCGCTTGGAAAAATGCCGGATCACGGTGTGGCCGTGGAGGAACTTCTGGTCGTTGAACCGCTGGGGCAGGAGCCGCCGGGATGTGGTGGAGCGGATGAGCGCGGACTGATCCGCAAACATCAGCTTTTTCGTCCGAAGCAGCTCCCGGGACTTTTCAAAGATCCCGGTCTCGCGGCACAGCTTCATGTTGAACAGAAGCACACCGGCATTGATATAGTTGGGGTTAACAAGGTATTTCCCGTAGTGATCCCGTGCGGCGGCGTACTCCACGGTTTCCACGTCCTGATCGTAAAGCAGGCCGATATCCTTGCAGACCATGATGTCCGCGTCCAGATACAGCAGCTTGTCCGGCATGGGCAGAAGGTCTGCCAGCAGCCGCAGCAGGGTGTAGGGGGAACAGTAGCAGCCCTCGTTGGCGTTTTGCTTCAGGTGCTGCTCGTAAAGCGCGGTCACATCGTAGAGTTTGACATGGGTGTCGGGGTTGTGGCGGCGAAGCGCCGCCTCGATGATGTCCGCATGGCGCCGGGTCATGGGAAGGTAATCGGGGGAAACCCGGGTCAGCGTCATGGTGAAAATGTGGATGGTCAGCGGCCTGGGCGCGTCCAGCCGGCGCACAATGGACAGGCTCGACGTCAGCACGCCGTCGAACACCTTGTCGTTGCCGCAATACAGGATATCGGTCACGTCTTCTCCTCCTTCTTCACATATCGGATGTATTCGTAGTCACTTTCCTGACTCCGTCTGACCATGGTCTTATAGATTTCATCCCGCAGCGCCTGCGCTCTGGCTCTGGGAGGGAGACTGTGGTCCGGGTAAAAGGGGCCGTCCAGATACGTCACCGTCCGGGGCTTCCGGCCGAAGCGGCGGCGGTGGTAGGTGGTGGTCAGGGTGAAGCTGGGAACGTCCAGCTCCACGGGGTATTTCATGGACGTGGCGGGGAAATCCCGGATGCCGGTATAGTACGGCCAGATGTGGGCTTCCGGGTAAACCATGATGAAGCTGCCTTCGCCGATCCGGGTGCGGATGGCATCCAGAAAGGAACGCATGGCTTTTATGTTGGAGGGAAGCGGCAGAGCGCCTAAGTACGGCGTGATCTTTCCCAGCACCGGCATGGAGACGTTGTTGGGGTGGACGATCATGTAGACGCTTTTCGGGAACAGCGCCAGATTGGGCAGGAACGGGTCGCCCACCTGCTGGGTGTGGTTGCCGTAGACGAAGCAGCCGGTCTTGCCGGCCTTCCTCAGCACCTGCCGGTTTTCAAACCGCGCGTGGAGCGCCAGCTTGCAGTACAGGAATGCCGCGGGCATGGCAAACAGGCGGTAAGCGATGAATCTTGCCGCCTTCCACCCGGGGCGGGGGTCAATGTACCGGTAGCTTTCGTCAATGCGCCGCGTTTCGATCTCGGCGGAGGAAAACTCATCGTTCCGCTCGTCGGTGTAATATACGGTTTTGATTGGCACGGGGGCCTGCGTCTTCATAAGATGCTCCATCCGAATCTTCAGAGTGTGTCATAGTCTATCGCCAAAATCTCCGAAAGTCAAGGAGCTTCGGCTCCCCCACGCTCTACCCGCGCGTCCCCCGCTGCCCGGCCGGTAGAATGGGGCGGAAAGGACTCTACCGGGGATTCTACCGGCGGGGGAGTCGGATTTTGCGGGGTTTTCGGCTGCATATCCGGTCTGGACGCAAAAGCCGGAGCCGCACTGCCCTGCGCAGTACGGCTCCGGTGGTTTTCCAGAAGCTGGCGTCTCTCCCTAATATTTCAGATACCGCCTGAGCTTGGCCTCCGCCCGTTTCAGCGTCCGGCAGACGGTGCTTTTGTTCACGCCACGGTCCGCGGCGATCTGGGTCAGGGTCTGTTCCTGAAAATAAAAGGCGATAAGTGTCTCCCGCTGCAAGGGCGTCAGCTCCTCCTGCATCACCCGCTGCACCCGCTTCAGCTGCACCTCCCGGGGCAGCCGGGGGCCGAGGTAGCCCTCATACAGTATATTTTTCATTCCGGTAGTACCCCCTGTCGTAGTAGTGGGCCGTCAGCTCCGCCAGTTCGTTCATTTGGGTCAGCATGGGGGTCAGTTCCGCAATGCGGCGCTTACAGCGCCAGATTCCCTCCGGGTCTTCCGTTGCTGCCAGCTGCAGCCGAAGCTCCCGCAGCCGCCGTCGCAGGGGGACGGCGGCTTCCTCGTAGCACACGCTCAGCTCTGCCAGCGTCATAGCGCGTCTCCTTCACAGCAGCGGCAGACGCCGTCCGGCGCGTAGCATTCGCCGCCGCATTTTTCACACAGACACACAGGCACTTGCGCCTGATCGTCTATGTACAGCATGGGTTCCAGGAATCGGATCATAAGAATCGACCTCTTTCGTAAGAAATGTAGGGTATCTAGGCAATAACCTGTCGAAATTGGCATTCTTTTTTTCGCATAATTTCCCAGCTATTTCCATGGAAACAGCATACCACACGCTATGTGTAATGTCCGTCGAAATGTGTAGGCGTCTTTATTCCCCTGTTTTTTCACTTTTTTTGTGGTATCCTTGCGCTAACCAGATAACAAGAAAGAAGTGGTCATATGTTGGGAACCCGAATTGCGGCGCTGCGCCGGGAGGCGGGGTTAAGTCAGGCGGAGCTGGCGCAGCGGCTGCAGGTCAGTCCAAGTGCGCTGGGGATGTACGAGCAGGAACGGCGGGAGCCGTCCATGCAGACCCTCGTGAAGCTGTCACGGGAGCTGGGCGTCACTACGGACTATCTGCTCACGGGGACCCCGGCGGAAAAGGAACGGGCGGAACTGGAAGGAATGCTGCTGGGTCGTATCCGCGCTGCGGATCAGCGGCTGGAGCAGCGCCGGGAGCGTCCCTTCTCCCGGGAAGAACTGGCAGTCCTGTTTGCCGCCATGCTGATGGAGGAATAATACTATTTCTTAATAAAATGATTTCATCATTTTATTTGAGCTGTTTCACAGCAGACCGCCTGTCGGCGGTAAGAAATGTATTGACTTCGTTTTTTGCGGCAATGCCGCAGGCCGCAATCCTGCGGCCTGATAAAACGCTTTTAAGCGTTTTATCAAAAACTCGTATAAGGATTTTTGTTGACTGCCCCGTCCGGATTCGCTATGATTATCCCAAAAGGAGGGATCGTCATGGAGGACACGTATTTTATGGACGAAGCGCTTGCTCTGGCGCGGGAGGCCGCGGCGGACGGCGAGGTGCCGGTGGGCTGCGTGATCGTCCGGGGGGACACCATCGTCGGCCGGGGGCGCAACCGCCGGGAGACGGACAAGTCCGCCCTCGCCCACGCGGAGATAGAAGCCATCGGGGAAGCATGCCGGCGTTTGGGCGGCTGGCGTCTGTGGGAGTGTACCCTGTACGTGACGCTGGAACCCTGCCCCATGTGTGCCGGGGCCATTATCAACGCCCGCATCCCCCGGGTGGTCTACGGCGCTTCCGACCGGAAGTGCGGCGCTGTGGATTCGGTGTGCAGTCTGTTTTCCATGGAGTTCAATCATCACCCGCAAGTGGAAAGCGGCGTCCGGGAAGCCGAGTGCGGGGCGCTGCTGACGGAATTTTTCCGTAATCTCCGGATGGAACTGCGTTCCAGACCCAGATGGAAGCCGGGGAGTAATACATAGGTTTTTCAGCGTCATTTTTCGACGCTGACGAGGTTTTTCGACATTACTTTACGTAAGGGGGGCGGCGTATGGGCAGCAGAGCGCTGCGGGTGGGCGCGGCGGCAATTCTTTGCGCCCTTACCCTGCGGCTGTTCGCTTCGGGACTTCCGGGGAAGCTCCTGTCGTGGCTGACAAGCCCGGATACCGCCGCATTCCTGATCTACTTAGAAACCGGACGAGACGTCCGGTTTTCGCCGTCTCAGGAGGCATTTTCGGTGGATTTCGTGGAATCTCCGCCCCCTGCGGCACCGGAACCCACCGAGCCGCCCCTTCCGTCCTTTTCTGACCCGGAAATGGTGAAGCTGTACTATGCCTGTTCCGTCAGCCCAGACATCGGAGCGCTGATGGAGCAGCCCCTGAACTGGGATCTGACCGGCGAGCAGCCCACGGTGCTGATTGTCCACACCCACTCCACGGAAAGCTACACCCGCCGGGGCGAGGCTTACACCGAGACCTCCGCCTACCGGACGCTGGACGACAATTTCAACATGCTCTCCATCGGCCGCCGGGTGCAGGCGCTTCTGGGGGAAAGCGGCATCGTCGCCATCCAGGACACGTCCCTCCACGACTACCCGTCCTACAACGGGTCTTATGCAGACGCCCGGAAGTCCATCAAAAAACTCTTGGAGGAATACCCCACGATCCAGATGGTGCTCGACCTCCACCGGGACGCCTCCGGCGGGGCAAGCCAGATGCGCACCCTCGCCCATGTAGATGGCAGCGACAGCGCCCAGCTGATGATCGTCGTGGGCACGAATTACGATACATGGGAGGAAAATCTCTCCCTTGCGCTGAAGCTCCACGCCCAGCTGGAAACGGCCTGCCCCGGAATCACCCGCCCGTTACAGCTGCGCGGCCAGCGGTTCAACGAGGATCTGTCCCCCGGCGGTCTGCTGATCGAGGTAGGTGCCGCCGGGAACTCCCACGACGAGGCGCTGACCGCCGCCGGAGAACTGGCGAAGGCCATCATCGCACTGGCGAAGGGCACTCAGCCGTTGGATGAAGAATAAGAGTACCGCACAGATTTGCTGGGTGGTCGTAAAACAGCGAATGGAGCGTATCGGTAAAGATACGCTCCATTCCTGCGCTCGGCCACCTCTCCCATAGGGAGAGGCAAGAGGGTGTAGCTTTTTTAAAACAGATTCCACCACGACGCCCCGTGAGCCTGCCCCATGGCCTCCACCTTTCTGGAAAGGGCGGCGCACCCGGCGGCGAAGTCGGTTTCCTCCCGGGCGGCGGCGTAGACCTCCACCTCGGCAAACAGCGCGTCAATCTCCTCCATGGGCGTGTGGTCGGCAAAGCAGGCGCCCAGATGGCGGCCGCGCCCCCATGCTTCCCGCGCCTGAAGCATCAGCACTTCTCCCTGCGCCATGTCTCCCTGAAGCGCCGTTTTCGCGGCGTTTTCCAAATCCCGTGCAATCGGCTCATGGCACTTGGCCATGCCCCATGTGGCGGCAATGCCCCCGGCCAGCAGGACGAGAAGCAGAACGAATCCGATCCAACTGCGTTTCATCTGCCGTACTCCTTTCCCAGCCACACGACCTTGTTCCCGGCGTCCACCGTCAGCAGCAGGGTGTCCGCGATTTCCGCGCGGTGCTCCTGCAGGACCTGCTTCAGCCATGCTTCATCCTTCCCGGCTCTGCCCAGATTCTCTCTGGAAAGGAAGCCGTCCTCCACGATGGTCACGGGGAGGAACTGGGGCTTGGGGTGAATGCCCGCATCCTTGGCGCTGGCGGGACGCTCTTTGGGGAAGGGAAATACGGACAGATTCCCGTCGGTTTCCAGAATGGCGTACTGCACGGCGGTGATGTCCAGCACGTCCTTTTCCCGCAGGTGCCCCGTCAGCTCGTCCAGCGTCACCCGGGTGCGGCGGAGATTGTCCTGCATCAGCTTCCCGTTTTCAATCAGGATCACCGGCTTGCCGCACAGCAGCTGCCGGAACTTCACGCTGTACAGGATCAGCCCGGACAGCACCAGCTCCGACCCCAGAACCGTCAATATCGGCACAAGCCCGGAATACAGGGGGATCGCCCCGTCCTGCATGGGAATTGCCGCCAGATTTGCCAGCAGCATGGTCACAACAAACTCCGTCGGCTCCATCTCCCCGATCTGCCGCTTGCCCATCAGCCGGACGCAGACGATCAGCACCAGATACAGCGCGATGGTGCGCACATAAGACATAATCAAAACCCGTCACCTCTTTGAAGTAGCTTCCCCAAAAGGCGGCGGGATATACGAAAATTCTCCCGGACGGCTGCGCCATCCGGGAGAAAAATCATGCGGGAATGTTCTCTTTCACAACGGCGACGCCGTCCACCAGATTCGCCATTTCCAGCGTACCCTCCACGGCCATCTGGCGCTCCATCAGGTCGGTGAGGATCACCATGCCGTCCCGGCACTCGATCTTCATGACGTTGCGCATCATGACCGTTTCGGGGGTAAGCTTGTTCTTATAAACGGTAGAAAGACACATTGTCTGTCCCTCCTTTACTTGACCTCAAGGCTGGACAGCACAACGCTCAGGCGCATGTTGCCCTTCTCAAAGTCGGATACGGCGGCCATGACCTGCTCGTAAGCGGTGTGGTCGCCCGCCTTGTCCAGCTGGACGGCCAGATCGGCCAGCTCTTTGGCATGGGCGGCGTTGTGGCCGACCATGTACTTCATCAGCGCCACCAGCTCCTCCATGGGCGTGTGCTCGCAGGTGCTGGCGCAGGACGCGCAGTCCTGACCGCAGTCATGGGAGTGGGTATGCTCCGCGCCGTCGGTGTGGAGGTGGGCGTGATCGTGGGGATGTTCGTGGTCGTGGGTATGCTCATGGGTATGGGGGTGGGTGTGGGCAACGCCGTCATGGGTATGCTCGTGGGTATGGGTGTGCTCATGCTCGTGGTCATGGCCGCCGGCCACATGTTCGGAATCGATATGCATAGGAAAAGCCTCCTTGAGTTTTTCTAATATTATACCCGCGGAAAGCGCATCTGTCAAAACATTTATTTTTGTGCAGATATCCCCCGGGAGGGCTTGCGAAATACGCAGAAAAAAGGTATACTATAAAAAGTATGTTTCACCCGAGAAAGAGGGGCAAGACGATGACCGACCACACCCACGAATGCTGCGACGCCCATGACCACGAGCATGACCATGCCTATCTCCATGCCCATGGCATTCCCCACAGCCACGGCCATGTCCACGAAAATCAGAAGGCCGTACTGAACCGGCTGTCCCGCGCCATCGGCCATCTGGAAAAGGTGAAGCGGATGGTGGAGGAAGGGCACGACTGCTCGGAGGTGCTCATCCAGCTGGCGGCGGTGCGCTCCGCGCTGGACAACACCGGCAAGGTGATCCTGAAAGACCACATGCGCCACTGCATGGTAGACGCGGTAGCCGCCGGTGACGAGGATGCCATCGACGATCTGTGTCAGGCAATCGACAAGTTCATGAAGTAACGCTCAGGGGGTCAGGCGAATGCCTGACCCCCGTCATTATTTTTCTTTGGAAGTGAGCGCGTTCAGCAGGCTCACACCGGCGATGATCACGCCTGTGACCAGGAAAACGCCCAGCATTCCCGTGCCCACGATGGGCAGAACGTTCATCAGATAATCCACATGCAGCTCCATTTTTAACCTCCTACCAGCGCCAGAATCAGACCGCCCGCAATGACGGAGGCGATCTGGCCGGAAACGTTGACCCCGGCGGCGTGCATCAGCAGAAAATTCTGCTTATCCTCCGCCAGACCCATTTTATGCACCACCCGGGCGGACATTGGGAAAGCGGAAATCCCCGCCGCGCCGATCATGGGGTTGATTTTTTCCTTCAGGAACAGATTCATCAATTTCGCGATCATTACGCCGCCCACGGTGTCCATCACGAAGGCGACCAGCCCAAGCCCCAGAATCAGCAGCGTCTCCACCCGCAGGAACTCCGCCGCATTCATCCGGGAGGCGATGGTCAGTCCCAGCAGGATGGTAATGAGGTTCGCCAGCACGTTCTGCGCCGTCTCCGACAGAGAATTCAGCACGCCGCACTCCCGGATCAGATTCCCGAACATGAGAAATCCGATCAGTGCCACGGCCTGGGGCGCGACGAGACCAACGATGACCGTCACCGCAATGGGGAACAGGATTTTCGTGGTCTTGGACACGGGACGGCCTTTGTAGGTCATCTTGATCTTCCGCTCCGCCTGCGTTGTACACAGCCGGATGACCGGCGGCTGCACGATCGGCACCAGCGCCATGTAGGAATAGGCCGCCACCATAATGGCCGCCGTGTAGCTGGAACCCAGCTGCTGGGCGACGAAGATGGACGTGGGGCCGTCCGCCGCGCCGATGATGGCGATGGAGGCCGCGTCGTTCAGTTCAAATCCCAGTAAAGATGCCAGTCCCAACGTGAAGAAAATACCGAACTGCGCCGCCGCACCAAAGATCATCAGCTTTGGATTTGCCAGCAGCGGCTGGAAATCGATCATCGCGCCGATGCCGATGAACAGCAGCAGCGGGAACAGCTCATGTCCCGCGATGCCAAGCTCAAACAGGTGGGCGATGACCCCCGCCGCGCCGGAATTGGGCAGGTTTACCAGAATCGCGCCGAAGCCCATGGGCAGCAGCAGCGACGGCTCCATCTCCTTGACGATGGCGAGGTAGATCAGCACGCCGCCGATGAGCCACATCAGCACCTGCTGCCAGGTCAGAAACGTCAGGTTTTCCACAAGCACTTCCATAAATAAACTCCTTTGATAACGGTCAGGGGACATCCACGCCGCCTGAATTGGGATATATTATACTGCGCCGACGGTAAAAATGGGGTAAAGCTTTGCCGGACAGAGAAAGGCTCTCCGGAAAGGCCACGGCAGCCTTTCCGGAGAGCCTTTGTATTATTCGTCGGCAATGCGGTAGCCCACGCCCAGTTCATTGATGACGTACCGGCTGTCCCCCGGACGGCAGCCCAGCTTCTTGCGGATGTTCGCCATGTTCACTTGCAGCTTCTTTACGCTCCCGTCGTCCATGCTGCCCCAGACGGAGCGGATGATGGTGGCGTAGGTCAGCACCTTGCCTGTGTGCTGGCTCAGAAGCGCCAGAATGTTGTATTCCGTCTGGGTCAGGTGAACCGGGCTTCCCCCGACGCTCACCTGCCGCCGGTCATAGTCGATGACCAGATCGTCCACGGTGAACAGGTTGGAGGGCGCGACCCGCGCCCGGTTCCGGCTGGCGCGAAGCGCCGCCCGCACCCGCGCAAGCAGCTCCGCCGTCCCGAAGGGCTTGGTTATGTAGTCGTTGGCGCCCAGATCCAACGCGGAGACCTTGTCGTTCTCCTCCGTCCGGGCGGACAGGACGATGATGGGAACCGTGCTGAAAAGGCGCACCTGCCGGATAAATTCGCCGCCGTCCATGTCCGGAAGTCCCAAATCCAGCACCACCAGATCCGGCGTGTAGGAGGAAAAGATCAGCAGTCCCTGACGGCACCGCTCGGCAGTCAGTACCTGATAGCCGTTGGTCTCCAGAATCGTCTGGACAAAGCCCAGAATGCTCTGGTCGTCCTCCACGATAAGTACCTTATATTTGTTATTCCCCATTTTCGTCCTCCATTTCCAGCCGGAAGCCCACTTCGGTTCCGCCACCGGCCCGCTTGTTCGCCCAGATTTCCCCGCCGTGGGCCTTGATGATGGCGCTGCATACGCTCAGGCCGATGCCCATGCTGCTACGGCTCTGATCCATGGGCGCTTCGCTGCCCAGCATCCCCGTAAACAGCTTGGGGAGCTTTTCCTCCGGAATGCCGCAGCCGTCGTCCTCTACGTAAAAATACGCCCAGAAGCCCTTGACTTCTACCCGAAGCCAGAGATTTTTCATGCCCTTGGCGTGGAAAACCGCGTTTTCCAGCAGATTCATCAACACCTGAGAGATCAGCATGGCGTCCATGGGAATGCTGACGAATTCTTCCGGAATTTCCACATGAACCTCCGTGTCCGTGTAGTGCTTGTGGAATTTCACCAGTACCGCGTCGATCAGCTCCTCCAGAACAGTGTCGTTCTTGGAAAGACGGACAGTGGAGGTGTCAACGCGGGTCACGGACAGCAGATTTTCCACCATCCGCACCAGCCATTGGGCGTCGGCGCAGACGTCCGACAGAAGCTTCATGTGGGTCTGCCGGGGAAGGGCATCGAAATTGTCCCGCATGGCGGAGCAGGCGCCGTAAATGGAGGTCAGGGGCGTGCGCAGGTCGTGGGACACCGCCCGAAGGAGATTGCCCCGCATCCGCTCCTTTTCTGCCTCGGCCTTCATCTGCTCCTGCCGCTTGATCTGGGTTGTCATGGTGCTGGTCATGATGGACACCATCAGCATCACCACCGCAGAGGCCAGACACTCCGGGCGGATCAGGTTGAACGCCCAATAAGGATAGGTAAAGGCGTAATTCACGGCCATGACGCTGGCCAGAGAGGAAACGATTCCCCAGAAATACCCCTGCGTCCGCCATGCGATCAGGAACACGCCCAGCACGAAGATCATGGGCGTCACGGACGGGATACGGAACCACTGGAGCAGCGCCAGATTCAGGGCAAATGCCGTCACCAGAATGACCGCCGCGTAAGCGAAGTCCAGAAAAACGCGCTTGTGCTGCTTCATCATGCTCACCTCTTTTATCTATTATAGCATTTTCTGTCGGAAAAACATACCCCGCATCTGGAAAAGTTTGGTATGCTGGCAAAAATTCGGTAAAGAATCTGTTCCGGTTCTTTGCCAGATACCCATTGACAAACGCCGCCGTCTTTCCTAAAATGACAGAAAAGGGCAAGGAGGCCGCGCCATGGGAAGAGCGTCTACGAAAAGCAACAAGAACCGCTACCAGCTCGTCCGGGAGGAGCTGGGGCTTTCCAGAGAAAAAGCAAGCGAGCTTCTGGAAGCGGTCACGCCGGAGCGCATTGAGAAGATCGAAAGTGGGAAATCCCTCCCCCATCCCGACGAGGTGCTGACCATGGCGGCAAAATACCGCCGTCCCTCCCTGTGCAATTACTACTGCTCCAACCAGTGCCCCATCGGGCAGGCGTATGTGCCGGAGATCGAGATGAAGGAGCTGTCGGCAATCGTGCTGGAGATGCTGGCGTCCTTGAACTGCGTCAACCGGGAAAAGGAGCGCCTGATCGAAATCACGGCAGACGGCAAAATCGAGGGGGACGAAATTGATGATTTCATCCGGATTCAGGAGGAATTGGAGAAAATTTCCATAACGGTAGAAACATTACAGCTCTGGGCGGAGAAAATGCTGGTAAACGGCATTATCGATCCGGAGGCATACCGGGCGAGAAAGCAGAAATAACGTAAGCGCCGGAAGATTGAATGGGCGGCCGTAAAAACAGTGGATGGAGCGTATCGGTATCGATATGCTCCATTTCTTGCGCCAACATATCCAGCCCCTTGGCTCTCCCTCTGGGAGAGCTGTCACCGAAGGTGACTGAGCGGGTTTTCCGCACCCATTTCCCCTCTCCGTCTTCGCTTCGCTCAGCCACCTCTCCCAAAGGGAGAGGCAAGGGGTGCTTGGGCGGTATAGAAATGCACCCCATTTGCCTGCGCCGCTATTTTTCTTTTTGAGTGGAAATAGCCCCGTCTATTTTGCCGCTGCCGCTATGGACGCTTCCCCGCGCAGGGGATATAATAAGGCCGTAAACAGACATCACGGCAAAGGGCGCACCCCGGAAAGTCTGTTGACACTTCACCGTATCTCTGATACAATGAAGTCACTATCATGGAAAGGAGATTATGATATGAAATCGGCTGCTTTTTTCTGGCTGGTGCTGCTGGTGGTGTTCCTGATCGCTGAGGCGGCCTGCCCGATCCATCTGGTTTCCATATGGTTTGCGCTGGGTGCGCTGACCGCGCTGCTCTGCGCCGCCCTGGGCGCGCCGGTGTGGCTGCAAATCACGCTGTTCGTGGTGGTATCCGGCGTTCTGCTGGCGCTGCTGTGGCCGCTGGCAAAGAAATTCCTGAATTCCAAGGTCACGGCCACCAATGTGGACTCCGTCGTCGGCTCCGTTGGCCGCGTCACGGCGGATATTGACAATGTGGAGGCACGGGGTCAGGTAAAGCTGGGCGGCATGGAGTGGACGGCCAGAAGCACCTCCGGCGACCCCATCAGCGTGGGAACCGAAGTCCGGGTGGACAGAGTGGAAGGCGTGAAGGTCTATGTGACCCCTGTAGAGGCTGCCGTCACCGTCTGAAATCGTTAAGAAGAGAATCAATCATTACATGGAGGTTTTACTATGGGTTTTGTGATTTTAGCAATCATCGTGATCGCGTTCATTGTCGTCATTACCAACATTTCTGTTGTCCAGCAGTCCCGGGCTTACGTCATTGAGCGTCTGGGCGCGTTCCACAGCGTTTGGGGCGTGGGTATGCACTTCAAGGTTCCCTTCATTGACCGCATTGCCCGTCGGGTCAGCCTGAAGGAGCAGGTTCTGGACTATCCCCCCCAGCCCGTTATCACCAAGGATAACGTCACCATGCAGATCGACACCGTCGTGTATTTCCAGATCACCGACCCCAAGCTGTACGCCTACGGCGTGGAGCAGCCCATGGCGGCCATGGAGACCCTGACGGCTACCACCCTGCGTAACATCATCGGCGATCTGGAACTGGATCAGACCCTGACCTCTCGTGATGTGGTCAACACCAAAATGCGTTCCATTCTGGACGAGGCCACTGACCCGTGGGGCATCAAGGTCAACCGCGTGGAGCTGAAAAACATCCTGCCGCCGCAGGACATCCAGAACTCCATGGAGAAGCAGATGAAGGCCGAGCGTGACCGCCGTCAGGCGATCCTGCAGGCGGAAGGCCAGAAGAAGTCCGCCATCCTCATTGCCGAGGGCGAAAAGGAATCCGCCATTCTCCGCGCCGACGCCGAGAAGCAGGCCGCCATTCTGAAGGCTGAGGGCGAAGCCGAAGCCATCCGCAAGGTGCAGCAGGCGCTTGCCGATTCTCTGGAAATGCTGAACAAGTCCGCCCCCAGCGATCAGGTCATCAAGCTGAAGTCCATCGAGGCCATGCAGAAGGTCGCCGACGGCAAGGCCACCAAGATCATCATTCCCTCCGAGATGCAGGGTCTGGTGGGTCTGGCAAACGGCATTGTGGAAGGCACGAAGGAGTAAGCCATGGCAAGGCAGAGCGACCGCTTTGTAAAAATCTACTCTCAGGGCAGCTTCACCACGCTGCAGATCTGGGTAGACCGGGAGACCGGCGTGAATTATCTGTGGCAGTCCAGCGGCTACGGCGGCGGGCTGACGCCCCTGCTCAAGCCCGACGGTACCCCCGTCGTGACGCCGCTTCCCCCCGAATACGACAAATAACCGATATGCCCCCGCCCTTTTGGGCGGGGGCATTAGACAGTCAACAGGCACAGTGGGATAATTGACCTGCACCACTTGCCTCTCCCTGTGGGAGAGGTGGCTGAGCAACGCGAAGACGGAGAGGGGATACGAGACTGCAACACCCTCTCAGTCACCTTCGGTGACAGCTCTCCCAGAGGGAGAGCCAAGGGGCTGCATAGCATGTTGATACGCTCCATTCACTGCTTACGACCACCCATCAAATGGGCGGGGGCATATCCGTCTCTACACGCCAAGCATCCGGTCAAGCCGCCAGTCCAGCCACCGGTACAGCCCCATGGCCATCAGGGCGACCGGAATCCACAGCAGGGTAAAGGCGGGGCATATCTGCCCCAGAAAATTCCCGGGGCGGCCGCGGTAGTCCCAGATCTGGTAGTGCTGGTTCACCAGCAGTCCCGCCGCCAGCTCCACCATGGTGATGATCCCCGCGCCTATAACCGCCCGCAGCGGCCATGGCAGAACGGGCTGAACCTGGCCGAGCTGCCCGATGAGCAGGAAGCACACCCCGCCCGCCGCGAACATGCTGATATGGCTGTACCCCCGCCAGAGCAGCTCCAACCCCACGTAAGCCCCGCCGCCGATGCAGAAGAGCAGACATTTCTTGAGAAAAGCCATATATTTTCACCTCGGAGAAAGTATTGCCAAAAATTCCAGCAAAAAAACGAAAAAATGTCTTGACAATGACCGCCTGTTCGGATACAATAATGAAGCTGATTTCGGCGGTGCCGAAATCCTTTGACCACATGGCGGCATAACTCAGTTGGTAGAGTAGCCGGTTCATACCCGGTATGTCATCTGTTCGAATCAGATTGCCGCTACCAGGCCCGTTGGTCAAGCGGTTAAGACACCGCCCTTTCACGGCGGTAACATGGGTTCGATTCCCGTACGGGTCACCATGCAGAAAAAGCCCTAGAAACTTGTTCTAGGGCTTTTTTATTGCTTTATCAGCTATATTCCAACGTTCTCCGAACTATTCTGCGGGAAAATATTACCGCAGATTTTAATATTTTTCTGCGTGCGGTACGTTTTTAGGGCTCAAATTTGACACGCCATTTGACACGAAATTTGCCACGCTTACCGCTTGTACATCCCCTGCACCACTCCGACGTTCTCCGCCCGTTCAATATCCCGCTTGTGCAGGTACTCATAGACGGCCATCATGGCCGCAGGCGGTTCGCCCTTTTGCTTGCGGTATTCCTCAATGTGGGAAACAACGGCCTTGTGCAGGGCGTTCATGTGGTTCATTTCCTCCCCGCTCAGCCTGTAAAACAGGTCTGCCAGCTCCGGGTCGTCGTGCTTATATTCCACGGCCAGCTCCGCGTAGGTGTGCGCGTCTTCCAGCTCGTCCTCAATGTGCTCCATCAGCAGTTTGATTTCTTTCATCTGATGCCCTCCTGAATGTACGCATACAGCGTATCAATATCTTGCTTTCCCAGCTTGAGCGTAAGCCCGATTCCGGGGATTTTCACGGGCAGCGCCTCTGTCCCCATGTATGGCTTTGCGGCGTTGTACAGGGCGTCAACGTCCACCGTGCCATGCTCCATATCGTAAACGCCCAGCGCCTTTACCATGGGATGATCTGCGTACTGGGCAATAATCTTCGGGAAATTTGCGGCAAGCAGCCCCCCAGCCCCGGCAACCAGAACTCTGTCCCAGCCGGAAAGACTTGGAGCAATGCTTCTGTCAATGAATCTTGCAAGCCCTGCCTGCACGTTTTCCATAGGAATCATAAATTACCTCCTTGAAAGTATGGGGCGGCGGCTGCCGCCCCAATTGTCGGGAATCAACCGTTGCAGCACCCGCCGCACTTGGGCAGGGGGTTGTACAGCGTCTGTGCCGTGGTGCCGGTTCCGGTGGTCACGTCGGCAACCTGCTTCGGATAGAAGGTCGCGTTGGCGTAGGTCACGATGGAATTGTCAGCGCAGCAACGCCGCTCTGCCTCGATCTTGATGTCCTTGGACAGATCAGCCCGAACGCATTCCACGTCCTGACGAACCAGCGCAAAGCTGTCCTCGGTGCGCTGATTGTGTACGGCCTGATCGCACAGGGTCTTGCGAATGTCCTTGAGCTGTCCGTCAATGTAAGCGTATAGCTCAATGGATTTCTGGTCGTTGTAGGCGTTTGCCTTCAACAGCGCGATTTCGGAATCCTTGGCGGCGAGCTGCTGCTCACGATCCAGTTCATACCGGCTCACGGGCATATTCTCGCTGCACCCGCCCCAGCCGTAGCCAACCCCATAGGGCATGGCGGGCATAACGGGAGCGGGGGGAGCAGAATTGCGGTTGCCGAGAGCCAGAGCGCCCAGGCCGCCCGCAGCGTTCATCACGCCCAGCGCCAGACCGGCAATACCCGTGCCAAGGCCGGCACCGGCTACGCCTTTGCTTGCATAATCCTTTTCTACTTCCATAGTTTAGAAGTCCTCCTTCAAAATATTAGGAGGTGGCCACCTTCTGTCATTATAATAACAAAAAACCAGGCGAACGAATCATCATCGTTTCGCCTGGTTTTGGTCAGAAAATCGTCAATTTGTGGTCAAATAACTAGGTCATCCGGGAGTGTGGCACTGTACCCCTTGACTGCATCATATTTCTGCTGCAATCTTCGGACAACCCTGGTTATCGTGGCTTGGGACACATGGAGATTTTGTGATTGCCATATCTGGCTTTTCCCGGCGGCACGGGTGGTTAGGACATCCATTTCCAGTGGCGTTAGATACGCCAGCCTGTCAAATTCTTTCACAACCACCCGGTTTATCCGGGATTTATCCATTTATGGCATCAGTCCTCCTTGGGGGCACTGTAGGTTCTTGCCTGTTTGCTGTCAGAGATACCGGCGGTGGTAGGATCATTGACCACGCCCAGGATCACCAGCAGGGCAAACACGGCGTTCACCACGGCCAGCAGCTTATCGCCGATCTCGCCCAAGTCCAGCGTAAAGCCGAACAGGGCGGCTACCGTCTGCACCAGCAGAAGCAGCGCGGGAATCGCGGCCAGCCAGAAGTTCTTGTTTTTGACACGTACAATCCAGTTAATCATTTTGTTTTCCTCCTTAAAGCGTAATGCCCTCGATCTCAGCGCGGATTTTCAGGCAACGAATGTAATTCCCCATGTACTTCTTCTGCGCCTTCAGAAGATCGAGCGAGCAGTTGGGGGTGAACGGCAACGTTCCGGCCTCGTACTTCACGGTCATTGCGTCCAGTTTGTCGTACCGGATTTTTACCTGCTGGTACTCGGCCTTAAAGCGCTCCTTATAGTCAGCGCTTGTCATGCCCTCGATGGTGTCTTTCAGTTCGTACATTTTGTTTTCCTCCTTAAAAATCAGCCCAGCCCAAGCCGAGCAAGAATAAACCCTACAACAGCGGCTACGACAATGTAGATGACCCTTTCTACAACCGATTTCCAACGCTTGCCGGGTTCGGATTTCAGCTCCTGCACGTCCGTGCAGAGGCCGTCAACCTTCTCCCCGGTAACTTCCACCTTCTCCGCCATGACGGCGACGGATGTTGCCAGCGTGTTCACCGCTTCCGTGTGCCGTTCCAGCGCGTCCAGACGGTGGGAGTTGGATTTGCTCCGCTGTTCTACCGCAGAAAGCCGCCCAACGATTTCCGTTTCTTCCATTGGCATACTCCTCTCTTAGCCGTTCCACCGGCTGTACTTCCCGTTGTCCTCGTGAATGCCCCAGCTGTACAGCCCCAGACCGCCCCGCCCGGGGATTTTCTCGGCCTGCACCTCCTGCGCTATGGCATACAGCTTCTCCGGGGAGATCGCCCCTGAGAGGTCTACGGCCTGTCCCGTGGTGTGCAGGGAGTTGGATACTCCGCCCACCTCGGCATTGTGCCGCTTGCACCGCACACCGGAATTCACGTTCAGGGGCACTCCCGCCCGGCGGCGTATCTCATCGGCCATGCGGACGGTTTCCTCTGCGGGTTCTGCAGGGAAGCCGTTGCAGTATTTCCCGCCGCACTGGCACCGGAACTCCTCACGAGTGAAGTACCGGATATCGTCCCAGAACGTCCCGGTTTTCGGCGCGTCGCTGCTCTCCGGCTTCTCCACCTTTACCGCCGTCCCGGCAATGGCACCAATGAGCATTTTCTGGGTAGCCGCACCCGGTATCCCGTCCACAGTAAGCCCATAGTCGGCCTGAAACGCCCGGATAGCCCCTTGGGTATTCCTGCCATCAATGCCGTCAATCGCGCCGGGAGAATAGCCCAGATAGGCCAGAAGGCACTGAATTTGCTTTACCGTCATACGTTCACCTCTTCCCAGCCCTGAGGGTATGCGGACGGCGACCATACATTATTGTCCAACGTGGAGCGGTACACTTTGCTTCCCTCCGTGCAGCAGTCGCCCTTATTGTAGGGGCTGGTAGCCATAGCGACGAACGGCAACGCTTTCGCTGGGTCTGTGCTCCAAGCAAACCCCCACTGCGCTGGAAGTTCCTCTGGCTCCTGAGTGTAGATAGTGCTGTCATAGGGCTGCACAAGCCGCACCACACGGCCAGCAGACGATTGACACACAAACCCGGCCTTGCGCTCCAGCATGTTTTTGTTTGCGACAGCAGCCTTGAAACTGGGAATGTCGCTATCCGTCGCGTTCAGTTCGGTGCCTGTCATGTCCGGGGCTTTCTCCTGCAAGGCGAGCGCGTTCGCCCGTCCCTGAGCATACATGATGCTTTTTCTTTCTTCCTGGGTCACAGACTGTCAACCCCTTTCTTATAAGCTTCATCCAGCTCTTTCAGCTGTTCCTCACCACCGCTGGCTTTTATCTCCCTAATTTTTGCAAGGATAGCGTTTTTACGCTCTTCGATGGTCATCATGCGTTATTCACCCCCAGAGCAACTTCGATTTCAGTCAACGCAGATTCATATTCGGCATTCTGAGCAACAACCGTCTGGTATTGCTCCCGCTCATATTCCCGCTGAACGGCGTCAAGTTCATCCCAGGGTTTCCATGGGGCAATCATCTCGCCGGTGAACACCACGCCATCAGCACGTGTCCACGTCTTACCCGCCGGGATGAAGCGGTAGCCCTGAATATAAATATTGCACTTACCGTCGAAGACATCTGTTTCAATAGGTGTAAGGCCTTCGCCAGGGGTGACGTAGCACTTAAAGTCAGAATCAATGTAAATCATCATTCTTCACCCCATATCTCAGATATTGTCAGCGTCGTTTTGATGTATCCTCCAGTGGTTATCCATATACCAACGTATCCCGCGGTTACAGCTGAAACGTCAACAGAATACTCGCCGGTTGCCAGGATCTTCATATCTGCGGCAAATGTTGGGTTTTGCTTGGTAGGCCGTTCATTTGCCACCACAAGACTGAATCGGAACTTATGTGTATTGCCCTCTTTGTCCGAGTATGCAGTATTACCAATACCCGTTATTTTGAATTTCAGAGTATTTACTCCTGTCAGATCAATCGAGTTATTCGTGAATGCATTTGCATATCCTACATTGCCACCCCATACTTCTGTAGATAATAGCATGCTATCGGCGTTTAGAGTAAGTACGCCGTCAAAGCTTCCACCAGTCGAGGAATGCTTGGATACTGACCAGCCTCCGGTTACTGCATTATAGGTATTTCCGCTTTTATACAGCCAGAGCAAATAGCTAAGCTCAATAGCCACGATTTGACCATCTGTAGTTATAGATACAGATTCACTTGTGTTTTCTACCCCATCTGTAGCGGCTGCAGTCCAAGTTCCGGCATTCGGTACGATGCAAGCCCATGTACCGCTAGTATCAGGGGCGGATAGAGTCGTTGTGCCGTCAGAGCAAGTGCATGTCGAACCAGCGGGATAGGTGATGTTGATGGTGGCCGCGAAAAACGCAATCACGGTTGAATAATCGGTTGTGACCACAACATTCTTTTGGGCGGTCTTGCCGTCACTGGTGATGGTAACAGTCCACGTCCCGGTTGCAAGTCCCTTGAAGACCACCACGCCGCTCGTGCCGGAGTTTTTGGTCTTCGTCTTGCCGTCCTTGGAAACAGTCACAGTGACGTTCGCCGGGGCTGTGACGGTAAGGGTGCCGCCTGCACCGCCGCTGGCACCAAATCCATATAAAGGCACTGCAATGCTCATACGTACACCTCCACCGTGATCGGAATGTTCACCGTGGGCTTGTCCTCAAGGCAGGTAAACGTCAGCACGCCGCCTGACCGGGAAGCGAAGCTCACCATCCCGCACGCCTCTTTCAGCGCGACATTGGTAGACGTGTCGCTTCCATACGCCGGATAGGCCATAGCTTTCTTTGCGTCCGTCAGGCCTGTGATGGTCACAGACTGGACATACGGAGCACTGCCAGCCCACCCGGCAACGGTCAGTGTTGCGGAGACGGAAACCGTCTTTACGCCGTTCAGAGCCGTGTCCACGTAGCCCTTGTTCGCCGCATCGGCATTGCCCGACGGCACACCCAGCCCCGTGACCTTGTTCCCGCTCATGGCGATATTCCCGGTCATGGTGCCGCCCGTTCTGTCCAGAAGGCCGTCGGTACTGACGACATAGTCGTTGATGGCAGGAACGACCTTTTCGTTTATGAACTTCTTGATGGCGATTCCCGCCTCGTCGAACTTTGCCTTGAATCCCGCCTCGGTGAGGCCGTCATCCACATTGGGGCGCCTGCCCAGCTTCTGAATGACCTCCATATCGGCGGTCAGTTCCGGTATCTTTGCCATTTATGCTCCCTCCCTGTTCAGCGCCCTTTGCAGCGCTCCGTTTCCGCCGCCGCCATTGACGGGCATATCCTCCGATGTGGTCTGGACGCTCATTCCCGTTCCCGGATTCCCGGAGGGAGCGCCGGCCATGGCCGCCGCTTCAAAATCGTCCAGAAGCTCCTGCTTCTTGGTGATATAGCCGTTGGGGAGCCGTTCAATGTACTGCTTCGGCGTGATCAGATGGTTCATGAGAAGATTGTCCAGCGTCTGCATGGAGGCCATTTCCGACCAGTAGGAACAGGCGCCAACGTCCTGCTTGATGGCCATTTGCAGCTCCTTCAGAACGCTGAAATCGAACGGCCGCATAAAGGTCTGCTTGGGCAGCTGCATTCCCAGGGGCTGCTCACCGGGCTTGTCCATGTCCAGGGAAGTCTCCACCATACGGGTGCCGTACTTCGCCGCCATCATGTCAAGCCAGATTCTTCCCGCTTCCTCCATGCACTGGTAGTCGTTCTGCTTGGTCAGCTCCATGGGGGTGTTGGCCGCCCGCTGCAAGGCGATAATCGCACTTGTGGTCTCAATCCGGGAGTCGCCCATGGCCACGTCAGACGCGCCCAGCAGAGAGTGGGTCTTGTCAAAGCTCAGCTCGATAAACTGGGCAATCTGGGGGCTGACGGACGCGCCGTCGATGATCTTTGCCACATTGGTCACGTCTCCGGAAATGCCGATGGCCGTTCCCACGCTGCCGTCCCAGCGCTTGATCTTGTTTCGGTCATAGACCACCTTTGGGAACGCCGTGGTCAGAAGGGAGATGCCCACAAGGGCGAACATCTTGTTGATAAACTTCTGGTTGGGCAGCATTCCGGTGACCAGCGCCTGACCGTGGTAGCAGTCCCGGATATAGTCCCAGTTAATCCAGATCAGCGGATACAGGCTGTAGCCGGTGTCATAGGCCTTCCGAAGAATGCCCTTCTCCGTGCTTTCCACGCACCAGATGGTGCGGGTGTCCCGGTTCCGGAAATAGTAGGTCAGCACCGTCACCTTGTCGTCGGTGTAGCTGTCGTATTTGTTCTGGAACTTATCGGAATCCGCCGTAATGCTGTCCGGGTCGTCGATGCCGCACTGCCCAGCCTTTTTCAGCTCCTCCGCCCGCCATTGGACGTCCTCCACCAGCTCCCGGCGCACAAGGACGATCCAGGGCTGACGCTGGACATCCCGGCAATTGGGGTTGCCGAACAGAACCCGGAGGTTGTCCACAATCTCCGCCACGATCTCTCCCTTGACATCCTGGCCGTTTTCAATGGTGGGGTCAAAGTAGAAGTGCATACAGCCGTCGCCGGTAACGGCGGCGTTGCGCAGAAACTCCCGGTTTTTGGCCACGATCCGGTTGCGCTCGATAATGGCGGCAAACTGGTGGTTGATGATCTCGGCGAAGCCTTCCAGCTCTCTCTGGGTATACCGGGAGGTGGAGGGCATGGGCGTCACCTGAATGGTCATGTTGTCCGAGGTAATGGTGGACACCTGAAAGTTGATGATCCGCTTGAACATGTTGTAGGTGGGGGTAGGCAGGCCGTTGCTCTCCACGCCCTCCCATTGATTTCCTATGAAGAAATCCTCGTTGACCTTCACCGTGTCATACAGACCGATCTGCTGGTTGAAGCCGTAGGCCTTTTCGTAGCGCTTCTGGATTTCCTCATTGGTGGGAATCTTCTGTTTTCCGCTCATTATTCGGCTTCACCGCCCATCCGCTCGGCCTGACGGCTTTTCTTCGCCGCCTCCAGGGGGTCAAAGCCCAGAATCCCGGAAATGCCCAGGTTAAAATCATTCACGGACTTGACCGCCTCCTTTGCCGCCTCATAGTCCGGGACAAGCCCCTGCTCCAGAACGCCGACCCGGTCGCTCAGCTTTCGGAGGCTTTCGGCTTCCTCCCGGCAGTGCGCCCGTCTGCGCCGGTCGGAGACAACGACCGCGCCCAGAACGAGGCAGGCCACGAGAATATTCAGAATCATGAGAATTTGCATTGTGTCCTCCTTACTGGGGAAGGGGCGGTTGCCCGCCCCTCATAAATCAGGCCTGATCCTTTGCCGCGACGGCGGAGTTGAACATGCCAGCCTTTGCCGCATAAGCCCGCAGGCGGTCGCCGCTGGTCAGGGTGACGGCGGCGGTGTAAGCCTTGGCCTCCACGGAATACCGGGGGTCAGAGCCGTCGGTGGTGTAGTAGACGGTGGCGCCGCTGGTGGTGGTCTCAATGGTGGCAGCCTTGCCGCTCATGGTGATGGTGGGAGTTTTCACCACGGTGCTGGGTGCGCAGGCCACAAGGACGCCGTCGGCCTTCTTGCCCAGGACAAAGGCGTCGTACATCATACGGAACTCGATCAGATCGCCGGACAGGCCGGGAGGATCAACGTGGCCCTTGAAGTCCTTGATCTTCATGGGGGAGATGACGGACTTCTTGTGCAGGATCATGAACACCACGTTGGCGGGCATCCGGTCGTTGGACATGGGCAGAACGTTCATGCCGGAAATCTGACCCACGGTGCCCTTGGGCAGGGTCTTGCCGCCCAGAGAATCCAGGTTGACCCACTGCTTCGCCAGCTGGAGGGTGTCCAGATACTCGTAGGGAATCAGCAGACTCACGTCGCCCTTGACGCCCTTGTCCCGCTGCTTGTTTCGCGCCTTGATGATGTAGCCGATGATGGTGTCGGTGGTGGGGGCTGCCGTCAGCTCCTCGTGCATACCGGCGTTTTCCGCCCACTTTTTCAGGCGGTAGGTGTCTACCTCGGGGATGATATGCTCCTCCCGTTCCGCCTTCATGATGGCGCCGACCTTGTGCTTGTCCATGACCTCCATGTTGTTGCCCTTATCCACGGACAGGCTCAGGGACTTGTCCTGAGTCATGGTGAAGGTCTGCTCCTCGTTGCCCACTTCCTTGGTGTCGCCGTACCGGCTGCCGGTACCCACGCCCTTGGTGCGGTCGTAATCCTGAAGGGGCTCGGTTCTCAGGCTCTTGACATGGACGGTCTTCACGCCGGAAAACTCCATGTCCAGACTGTGGTCAAAGAGGCCGTCGGTCTCGGATGCCTTGTCGAAGCCCTCCATCAGGGCGACCTTGTACTTTTCGTCAAAATGAATGGTTGCGCTCATAAATTTCCTCCTTAAATCAAAAAATGCTTATCGACTTAACACAGCACGCTACAAGATGTAGCGACAGCTCTGGTCAAGCGC
>ERZ825896.336-NODE-336-length-62928-cov-9.700221_pt1 | contig 62928 bp, 43 predicted proteins | sample MGYA00519858_ERZ825896 | MGnify/ENA primary metagenome ERZ825896 (study PRJEB31778, sample SAMEA3449214) | human gut metagenome | biome: human gut; feature: human-associated habitat; material: faeces | place: United Kingdom | collected 2010/2012 ... | reverse complement strand
GTCGTAACAAGGTAGCCGTATCGGAAGGTGCGGCTGGATCACCTCCTTTCTAAGGTGTAAACCTAAAAAAGAGAAGGTCGCGGAAAAGAAGAAAGCGTTAGGAAACGTCGAAAGCACTATATGGTTTTGAAGGTGTGAGAACATCTTCAGACTGCTGAAGGGTAGACCTTGACAGCTGGTCACAACCGAATACGGGGGTGTAGCTCAGTTGGGAGAGCGCCTGCCTTGCAAGCAGGAGGCCATCGGTTCGAACCCGTTCATCTCCACCAGGTATGGGCTCATAGCTCAGTTGGTTAGAGCGCACGCCTGATAAGCGTGAGGTCGGTGGTTCGAATCCACTTGAGCCCACCAGTGTACCTTGAAAACTGCATAGAGAGTAAATTCGCGGAGAAAAAGAAAGAAACATCAAATCAAATGAAAGCAAAAGGGTAGTAAGTATCTGATTGCTGCAATTTCAAAGGATTGATGAGAAAGAGAACTCATGCAATCGAAAGATTGTTTGAGCCTATTCTTGAAAAGATCAAGCTAATAAGAGCGTAGGGTGAATGCCTTGGCATTAAGAGCCGAAGAAGGACGCGGTTAACTGCGAAAAGCCATGGGGAGCTGTAAGCAAGCATTGATCCATGGATATCCGAATGGGGAAACCCGGCGGTCGTAATGGGCCGTCACCGTTACATGAATAAATAGTGTAACGGGGGGAACCCGGTGAACTGAAACATCTAAGTAGCCGGAGGAAGAGAAAGAAAGATCGATTTTCTTAGTAGCGGCGAGCGAACGGGAAAGAGGCCAAACCGGGACTCTACGGAGTACCGGGGTTGAGGACCTGCGGAATCGAAGTTGGAGATAGTCGAAGACGGTTGGAAAGCCGAACCGGAGAGGGTAAAAGTCCCGTAGGCGAAATCAAAGACGAGAGGCGGGTATCCAGAGTACCACAGGACACGAGTAATCCGGTGGGAAGCAGGGGGGTCCACCCCCCAAGCCTAAATACTACTTAATGACCGATAGCGTATAGTACCGTGAGGGAAAGGTGAAAAGAACCCCGGGAGGGGAGTGAAAGAGAACCTGAAACCCTATGCTTACAAGCAGATGGAGCACTATTAGAGAGTGTGACATTGTACTTTTTGTAGAACGGGCCAGCGAGTTACGATATGCAGCGAGGTTAAGGCGTTAAGCGCCGGAGCCGCAGGGAGACCGAGTCTTAATAGGGCGCGAGTTGTATGTTGTAGACCCGAAACCGGGCGACCTACCCATGAGCAGGTTGAAGCGGTGGTAAGACACCGTGGAGGACCGAACCACACGCACGTTGAAAAGTGCGGGGATGACTTGTGGGTAGCGGAGAAATTCCAATCGAGCTCGGAGATAGCTGGTTCTCCTCGAAATAGCTTTAGGGCTAGCCTCACTTGAAGATATATGGGGGTAGAGCACTGAATGGGCTAGGGGGTCTCAAAGCTTACCGAACCTTATCAAACTACGAATACCATATATTACCTAAGTGGGAGTCAGACGGCGTGAGATAAGTTTCGTCGTCAAAAGGGAAAGAGCCCAGATCATCAGCTAAGGCCCCAAAGTGCAGGTTAAGTGGAAAAGGATGTGGGACTGCATAGACAACTAGGATGTTGGCTTAGAAGCAGCCACTCATTTAAAGAGTGCGTAATAGCTCACTAGTCGAGTGACTCTGCGCCGAAGATAAACGGGGCTAAAATCTACTACCGAAGCTTAGGAATTACTTTAAAGTAATTGGTAGAGGAGCATCGTATGCGGGCAGAAGCTGTGCCGGAAGGCATGGTGGACTGCATAGGAGAGAGAATGTTGGCATGAGTAGCGTAAGGCAGGTGAGAATCCTGTCCGCCGAAAATCTAAGGTTTCCTGAGGAAGGTTCGTCCACTCAGGGTTAGTCGGGACCTAAGCCGAGAGCAAGGCGCTGTAGGCGATGGACAACAGGTTGATATTCCTGTACCACCGAAAGTCGTTTGAGCGAAGTGGGGACACAGAAGGATAGGTTGAGCACGCTGTTGGTAATGCGTGTCCAAGCGTCGAGGGAGAACTGGTAGGCAAATCCGCGAGTTCAATTCTGAGGCGTGATGGGGTGGCCGCAAGGCTGGAAGCAACTGATTTCACACTGTCAAGAAAAGCCGCTAGCGAGACCGTAGGTGCCCGTACCGCAAACCGACACAGGTAGATGAGGAGAGAATCCTAAGGTGAGCGAGAGAACTATTGTTAAGGAACTCGGCAAAATAACCCCGTAACTTCGGGAGAAGGGGTGCTCCGGAAACGGAGCCGCAGTGAAAAGTCCCAGGCGACTGTTTACCAAAAACACAGGTCTCTGCGAAAGCGAAAGCTGAAGTATAGGGGCTGACGCCTGCCCGGTGCTGGAAGGTTAAGGGGATGTGTTAGGGCAACCGAAGCACTGAACTTAAGCCCCAGTAAACGGCGGCCGTAACTATAACGGTCCTAAGGTAGCGAAATTCCTTGTCGGGTAAGTTCCGACCCGCACGAAAGGCGTAACGATCTGGGAACTGTCTCAACAATAGACTCGGTGAAATTGTAGTACCGGTAAAGATGCCGGTTACCCGCAGCAGGACGGAAAGACCCCATGGAGCTTTACTGTAGCTTGATATTGAGATTCGGCGTTGCATGTACAGGATAGGTGGGAGACTGCGAGGTAAGTACGCCAGTATTTACGGAGTCACCGTTGGGATACCACCCTTGTAACGTTGAGTTTCTAACATTGCGCCGTGATCCGGCGCATGGACAGTGTCAGGTGGGCAGTTTGACTGGGGCGGTCGCCTCCTAAAGAGTAACGGAGGCGCCCAAAGGTTCCCTCAGTGCGGTCGGAAATCGCGCGAAGAGTGTAAAGGCAGAAGGGAGCTTGACTGCGAGACAGACAAGTCGAGCAGGGACGAAAGTCGGGCTTAGTGATCCGGTGGTTCCGCGTGGAAGGGCCATCGCTCAACGGATAAAAGCTACCCTGGGGATAACAGGCTGATACCGCCCAAGAGTTCACATCGACGGCGGTGTTTGGCACCTCGATGTCGGCTCGTCTCATCCTGGGGCTGAAGTAGGTCCCAAGGGTTGGGCTGTTCGCCCATTAAAGAGGTACGCGAGCTGGGTTCAGAACGTCGTGAGACAGTTCGGTCCCTATCCGCTGTGGGCGTTGGAGATTTGAGTGGAGCTGTTCCTAGTACGAGAGGACCGGGATGGACGTAGCTCTGGTGCACCAGTTGTTCTGCCAAGGGCATCGCTGGGTAGCTACCTACGGACGGGATAAGCGCTGAAAGCATCTAAGTGCGAAGCCCCCCACGAGAAAAGATCTCCTCCAATTATGGTAAGACCCGTGAGAGACTATCACGTTGATAGGTCGGAGGTGTAAGTGTGGTGACACATTTAGCTGACCGATACTAATAGGTCGAAAACTTGACCAATGGTTTGAAAAGCGATTTGATACTTTTATTTAGTTTTCAGGGTACAAAATATTGAAACTGCGCAGGAGATTTTGCGAAAGCAAGAGCTCGAAAGCAGAGAAATTGCGCAGGAAAATTCGCATAGCACAAGGCGCACGAGTTTCGAGGAACGGAACATACTAAAGTATGTGAGTACCGCAGAGAACGAGTAGCAACGAAGTGATAGGTGAATTTAACAAGCAAGAAATCCGGTGACAATAGCGAGGAGGTCACACCTGTTCCCATCTCGAACACAGTAGTTAAGCTCCTTAGCGCCGATGATACTTGGTGGGAAGCTGCCTGGGAAAGTAGGACGTTGCCGGTTTTTGTTTTGCAAATTATTTTTACAATACAGAGGAAAGATAGCAGTCATGCTGTCTTTTTTCATTTTGGCAACGTCTCTACTTTCCGAAAGGATGGTTTCCTTCGATCCTCTATGCAGCGTTGCTGCCCTAGCCCGCTGAGTGGTGAGCAGGCGAGCAGTAGCGAAGACAGAAACGAGGCGGGTCTCATGTCAAGAAATGCAGCGCTTTAGCGCGTGGCACTTTAAGGGACGAGCCATAAGGCGAAGACGGAAGCGAGTCAGGTCTCATGTCAACGCAGCACTTCAGTGCGTGGTGTTCTACGGCGGCTGCAAGAAAGAAAACCATGAAACTTGCAGGACTGCGCCTGCGCGTTATATAGAAAGCGAGAGGATGTGGCGCGCTTACAGGCGCGCCTCGTCCTCTCGCTTTCCTTCTTTCATCATCGTAGCGTAGGTCAGAAGTTCTTTGCGGGATTTAATCCCGAGTTTGCTGTAGATATTGGCGTTGTGGTATTTGAGTGTATTGGAAGTGATGGCGCAGATTTCCTGAATCTGCTTGCTGGTTTTGCCATCAAGATACAGCTTGAATATATCGAGCTCTTTTCCGGTGAGGCTCGCGAGGCAAGTCTGAAAATGCCGATATTCTTCCTCGTTGATCTTCCTGTTCTGCGTTTGAATCAAATGGTTGATTTCCTCTTGGAGCTGTTTGATTTCCTTCTCTGTTTCGCCGTCCTTTTGCGCGAGGAAATCCAAAAGGTCATCGATTTCAACCATATTGATACGAGGACTTTGAAAATTGCCCTTTTGAATCTGCTCCAAACTCCGCAGCAGCGGCACTAAAAATCGATGACTGAAATAAATACAGCCGACAACAGATAGAACAACGAGCAGGAATAAGAGTATACCAAGGCGCAGAAGATTGTGGAGAGAATACGCTGTAAAATCTTTCTCCGGAATCATGATGGCTGTGGTAAACAAACTGTTGCCATGGACATCCTCACAGGTGCTGAGCACGCCGATATAGGAGTCCGTACCGTCCGAAAAACGGCTCAGACCCTTGCTGAAATCTGTGACGAAAAGATTTTCTTTCGGGAGATAGTAATAGCCGTTGGTTGTTCCGCAGCTAAAAAAGTCCGTAAGAACAGCCTTGTCGGAATTGTAGCTGTTAGAAAGCACCGCGAGCATGTGTGAAAGCTTGGTCGGCTGCGCAAAAATCTGCTTAAAATAGCTTTCGGAGACTTCAAAGCCGCAGACCCCGTAAAACGTCCCATCCGCGCCTGTAATCGGTATCGCAATGTGCATCGCGCGTTCGGACATGCCGGGCAAGGTGATAAAATCCGTAAAGGAACAAGCACTGTCGAGCGGAAGTGAAGCTTTTTGGGCGGCAAGCGCGTAGCCCCAAAAGATATTGCTGTCAAGCTCGAGCTTCCATTTTCGGTGCGGCATGACGCCGTGCTGTTTCGCAACCTCGGAACTCCCGCGATAACAGAGAGCTTCGCGATGATCGATTTCATAACCGTTGACTTGTAGATAAAGACCGCTCTTTGAGGCCGCGGCGTTCGGCGCGGAGGTATTGACTGTCGTATCGAGCATAAAAAAGGCACCGGAACAGTCTGCCTGCATCAGATACTGGCGAACTGTGTCAAACAGGAAGTCTTCCAGAGATTCCACCTTCTTATGGGAATCCGACAGCGAAGAGAAGTCCGTATGCTGCGCAGAGAGCCAGCTCTCGATGCCGGAGGAAAGGTCCTCCGAAAAGTGAATTCCCATCATGGATAAATGATTCCGGTGTGTTTGAATGTTCTTTTGGAAGACAGTCTGCTGTAGCTCGCAGGTTTCCAAAAGAGAATCCTTCGGTGTTTTGAACTGCCCCATCAAAGACAGCATGGAGGCGAGCACCAACAAAATGAAAAACAGCAGAAGCAGCATATAAAGGAAAAGCTTGCGTTTCATGGTGCCGCCGCCGGCCTGTGTTTGGATATAACCCAGTAGTTTGTTCATAACCCTATGCTCTGCTCCTCGTTACGAAATCCCTTGAAAAAGCTTCCAGGTTTGTTCCGAAAGCTGTTCCGTATCCGCGCCGCCGGCACTGCGTTTCGCATAATCTTTTTGTTTGGCGCGCAGCGCTTCATAGAGGTTTCCTGCCTTGCCGTAAAATCCGGCGAAAGCAGGCTCGCTGAGAATCTGGGCTGATTGCTGTACTTGCGTGAAGGTTCGGTATAGTCTCTCAAAAGCGGCGTTGTTAAAATTATAGTCTTTGATCGCGTCAAAAGCATCGTAGGTGACAGGCATGTAGCCGGTTTGTGCGGCAAACGCGAGATTGCGGTCACTTTCCGTCAGCCAGTGCGCGAAGAGGGAAACCGCCTCCTGCTTCTGCGCGGTTGTTTTGAGCGCGCAGAGCCCGACTCCGGCCTGCGAAGCAAGCAGTTTGCCGCCGGCTGCGCGCGGCATCGGCAGGATCTGCAGATTCATCGGTTCGGTAGTATTATCCGGATAGGTAACCGTATCATTATAGTAAAGAATGCTGGCGGAAGAACCCATACCACCGGCAACCTCTCCGGTCATAACCTGTGTATTGGAATACAGGTCAGAGATCACGATATGACCCTGTACCAGCGCGTTCGCAAATTGCATCCAGGAGGTCTGCAGCGCGGAATTTCTGAAATCATACCAGCCGTCCTTGTAGAGGCTTTCCGCGGCAGCGCCGGAGGAAATCGCGTTTAATTCTACCGAACGAAGCAGATAGTCAAACGCGCAGAACGGTTTGCCATCAGACCAGTCATAATATTTGGCGGCAGTCTCAAAGAAGCCGTCCCAGCTCTCCAGATCATCCAGACTCACATCGACCGCGCTTGAAAAACGCGCGAATTCCGTTCCGTTTAGAAAGAGAAGCTGTGTAGATTTTGTAACCGGAAGCACGACCAGGGTATCGTTCACCATGCCGTCCGGAAGGAAATCCGAAACAAAGGCACCCATTTCATCTTTCGTGAAGCAGGTCTCCCAGTCAATCAGATTATCCACGCCAAGTTCCTCAGCGTTGCTGTTGTGGCAAAAGAACATGTCAGGCATATCCAAAGCTCCCGGCTTTTCGGCCTGCGCGTCCAAGAGCTTTTGCCCGATCTGCGAGGCGTTGGACATCAGGGTCGTTGTGATGACGATGCCTTTTTCTTTGCCGACGGAACTGTTAAATTCATCAATCAGGCGGTTCATAGGAGAATCGGCCTGCTCCCCGTATACATGCCATAGAGTCAGCGTAACCGGATTATCCGGATTCAGCAGTGACTTTTGTCCGCAGCCGGACGCACAGGTCACAAACACCAGGGAAAGAATCAGAAGGAGTAAAAGCCTTTTTTTCATAAGTACCTCCATCGAGTTAAAAATCAAGTGTTATTACTTTTATCATAACACAATTGCACTTTTATCGCAACGCCATCTTTGGAAAAGCGGTTCTTGCGGAGGCTGCCGAAGGGATCAGAAAAATTACAGTAAAAAAATGACAAAAACCGTCACGAAGGCAAAAAAAATTAAAATTTTTTTTGATTTTCCCACCCTTTTTGGCAAAAAGGGTGGGGCTTTTTTTAAAAAAATTCGGTATGATGAAGGGGAACTAAAAAATATCGCACCAATTCGCGCCTGCGTCGCCATCAAAAATGTACGCGGCGCAGTCAAAAATGGAAGGAGTTATGATATGGGTTTAATCAAAGCAGGACTGGGAGCAGTCGGCGGGAACCTGGCCGACCAGTGGAAGGAGTATTTTTATTGTGAAGCCATGCCGGAAAACGTCATCGCGGTTAAGGGCGAAAAGCGAATCGGCGGACGCACCTCCAACACCAAGGGCACCGACAATATCATCAGCCGCGGTTCTGTCATCGCGGTCGCGGACGGACAGTTTATGATGATCGTGGAGCAGGGCAAGGTTGTAGAGGTCTGCGCGGAGCCGGGTGAATTCATCTTTGACAATTCCACCGAGCCGAGCATCTTTGCCGGCGAGTTCGGCGAAAGCCTGAAGGAAAGTTTCCGCAACATCGGGAAACGTTTCACCTTCGGCGGAGAACCGCCAAAGGACCAGCGCGTGTATTATTTCAACACAAAAGAGCTGGTGGGGAATAAATACGGCACAGCAGGTGCAATCCCGTTCCGCGTTGTGGACAAAAACGTCGGTCTGGATGTGGATATCGCCGTTAAGTGCTTTGGTGAGTACAGCTACCATATCATCGATCCGGTTCGCTTCTACACCAACGTCTGCGCGAATGTACAGGACGCGTATTACAGAGAAAGCATCGATTCCCAGCTCAAAACAGAGCTTTTGACAGCACTGCAGCCGGCCTTCGCGAAAATCTCGGCACAGGGCATTCGTTATTCGGAGGTGCCGGGGCATGCGGATGATCTGGCAGCAATCCTGAACGAAGAGCTTTCGGATAAGTGGAAAAACCTGCGCGGCGTTGAAATCGTTTCTGTCGGTGTGTCCAGCATCAAGGCGAGTGAAGAAGATGAACGCATGATCAAAGAGCTGCAGCGCAACGCGGCGCTTAGAGACCCGCAGATGGCAGCGGCACATTTGGCAGGCGCGACTGCGGCGGCTCTGCAGACCGCAGCCGCGAATGAAGGCGGTATGGGAGCCATGGGCGCCTTCGTCGGCATGGGTATGGCAGGCAATGTGACCGGAGGCAGCATGCAGAACCTCTATCAGATGGCACAGAACCAGCAGGGCGGCGGGCAGCCTCCGCAAGGCAGTATGGGCGCGCAGCCACCACAGGGCGGCACGGCGGGTGGTTGGACCTGCAGCTGCGGAACCGTAAATCAAGGAAACTTCTGCGGCAACTGCGGATCGCCGCGCCCGCAGCAGGATTGGACCTGCAGCTGCGGAACCGTCAACAGTGGGAACTTTTGCAGCAACTGCGGCAGCAAGAGACCGTAGCGACAGGCGCGGCGCGCCGCTGCATTTGCAGAGGAAGCCGCCCGATACATACAAGATTGTGATAGGGGCGACAGGCGCGGCGCTAAGCGCAAAAAAGACAAGAGGCATCGAAAAGGAACCGCGGCGTGGCGGCGAGAACAGACGCACGAAAGACAGACTGCGGTTCGGAGCGTAAAGAAAGGACAGAAAAATGGGATTATTTGATAAGAAGTTTTGCAGCATCTGCGGAGAAAAAATCGGTCTTTTGGGCAATCGCAAATTAGAGGACGGAAACCTCTGTAAGGATTGCGCGGCGAAGCTTTCTCCATGGTTTACGGAGAGAAAACAGAGTACCGTTGAGGAGATCAAGGAACAGCTTGCGTATCGGGAGGCGAACAAAGAGGCAGTCAGCGCGTTTCAAACGACCAGAACGCTGGGCAGGAATATCAAGGTGCTTTTGGATGAAGACGCGGGAAAATTCATGGTAACCTCGGCGCGCAACATCGCCGAAGCCAATCCGGATGTGCTTTCGTTCTCGGATGTAACGGGCTGTGACCTGAATGTAGAGGAAAGCAAAACAGAAATCCGTTACCGCGACGCGAACAACGACGTGCAGAGCTTCAACCCGAAGCGCTACGCGTATTCCTATGATTTTTATATGACTATTCATGTCAATCATCCGTACTTCGATGAGATCCGTTTCAAACTCAATGATTCCTCTGTGGACGGCGATGTGGATACGATGCTCGATTACGATGAGGTCAGAGGTGGCGCAGGCAGAGCGCCGATGGCGGGCAGAAATCCGATGGCGGGAAGCGGCACAGGAAGACCGGGCGCCGGAAGACCGGGCGCGGCAGGCGGCAGACCACAACCGGGAAGACCACAGCCGGGCGGCGCGAGACCGATGGCAGGCGGCGCCGGAAGACCGACTCCGGGTGCGGGAAGACCGGGTGCGGTAGGCGGCAGACCACAGCCGGGCAGACCACAGCCGGGCGGCGCGAGACCGATGGGACAGCGTCCGATGGGGCAGCGCCCGATGGGACAGGATCCGGCAGCTTACGGTATGCAGCCATTTGATACCGGCATGGCAGCGGGTATGGGTGCAGGCTTCGGCATGGATCTGACTTCCAACGCGGACGAAATCAGAAACAGCGCGGAATACATCGAATACGAGAACATGGGATGGGAAATTCGCGATACCCTGCTGCAGGTCAGAGCTGATGCCAGAGCAGAGGAAGCGGAAGCGAACGCGCCGAAGCAGGCCATCAAATGTCCGTACTGCGGCGCGACCACGATCCCGACCGCAAACGGCTGCTGCGAATATTGCGGCGCGGCGCTGTAAGCCGGCGCGAAGCAGCATACAGAAGCACCACATAGGAAACGCGTGTTCAGCCACGCGACCCCGCGCCTGATAGGACAAAAGTGCGCATAACGAAATCAGAGATTTCTATGCGCACATGGCGCTCACCTATGAGCGCCACTTCGCAAGGAGCTTTTGTCGTTATTCCGGAAATATCGCTATGCGATATTTCCTACATAACGAGGAAACCGCGGGGCCGCGGACGAACGCGCGGTTCCGGTCCATATAGAATAGTAGAAAGAAAAAGAGGAAAGAACATGAAAAATCAAAGACGAACTGCCGGACTCAAAAAAATCCTGACCGTCATGCTGTGCGCGGCGCTGGTGTTTGGCTTAGCGGCCTGCGGCGGCAAAAAGAATCCGGGCGGCACGACGAAGACACCGACCTATCAGGCGGAATTTGACCCATATTACCTGCACCCGGGTCTGGCGGAAGGTTCAGATTGGACGACCGCGGACGTGTGGTATCCGGTGGACAGTCCGGATTCCCTGCCGATGTATCTGACTTACGGCTACGACAAAGGCTATGATGATTGCCAGTTTGTCATCACGTGGATCGATGAAGAGGGCTATGACTACGCGGACTGCCTGACCGTTGTGGACGGCATGGAACTGGTCAGCATGGACGGCGAGGAGCTGGACGTGGATTTCGTCTTCCCGGATTCACTGACCGCTTATGATAAGGAAAGCAAAACACTCTATTCCAGAGCGAACTATCTGGACTATGACCAGTTGGTGGAAGCTTTCAGCGGTAAAACCTTCGCCAACGGACGCGGCAACGCCTCCTTTACTTTTCATGATGACCGGAGTGCGGTGCAGACCTACGGCGGACAGGAATATGAAGGCACTTGGGAGATTACGGCAGATACCGTGCTGAGCTTCTTTGACAGAAACGACGCCTCCTATGACAATCATTTGCAAATCCTTCACGATCGGGAAGGCATTTACCTGTACGCGGATTCCGACTACTATTATCCGCAGGAGGCGGAAGAGCCGGAGAATGGCGGAGACGCAGATGAGGCCGGCAGCGAAGACGAAACCGGCAGCGGAGAAACTGACGAGGAAGGCGAGGACGCGGCAGCTTAAGCCTGCTACCCCGCCGTAAGGAAAGGAAAGTGAAATGCAGCAAAGACAAAGAAACAAACTGACACGCGCCGTGCAGCCGCTTCTGCTGCTTCTGCTCCTGCTTTTACTTTTTGCGCTCTGTGGCTGCGGTGGACAGGAAACGGAAACTCAGATGCCTGAGGACATTCTGCAAACCGCGGAGACGATGAGCGAAAAGCCGGGCTTCCAGCCGGACGACAGCTTGATCACCGAGCTTTACAGCGAAGAAGGCACCTATGAGGACGCTTACGGCACCCAAATAGAGTACAGCTGGCATCTGCCGCAGATCGCAGACGACAGCAAGGCCGCGCGGGAGCTAAATGCGAGACTTGCTACATACGAAGATCAAATCCAACACGACAAAATGCAGATGAAGAAGAAGGAGTATGTCATTCCGTCGCAGTACAGCTGGGAACGCTACTGGCACGGAAGCCGTCTGTTTTTGAAGCTTTCATCGGAATCCGGTCTGTGGAACGACTACACAATTGTATGTTATGATTTTGCGACCCAAAAAGAAGTCACACCGTCCGAGATTTTAGCGGAGCTGGGTGTTACAGAGAAGACATGGCATGCGGCCGCCAAAAAAGCAGCCTTGCATTACTTTGATAAATTCTGCACAGACAAAATGAAACGGCGGAATTACTATAACGACGGACACGTGGTCATGCGCGCGAGCTTGCTCAGCGACAGCTATTGGGATTACGAGATTCAGGTCTATATCGACGACAAAAATGAGCTGCGCGCGATTTTGGATATTCCATCGATGGCGGGAGCCGGACACTACTATGCGGATCTGCCGATCGACCTTGGCGCGTCCAAAGGCAAGAACCTGACTGTGACCGAATCCTTTATCACAGCGGAGCTGCGAGACGGCAAGCTGAGTCTGACCTTTACACAAAACGAAGATTCCGAGCTTGTGTTCGGCGCGATCAAGAATCCGCCGGAATATGGCAAGACCTATCCGGTCGATGGCATTTGCGATGATTATCAGAAGATGCTGATCGGGTATTTAGGCAACAATATCAACCCGTACCTGTTCCTGCTGACCCTTGACGGACGCGTGGAGGTTGTCGATATCACAAGCGGCATGCAGTATGGCTATTACTGCTCCGCCGGACCGCTGCCAAAGACGGTAAAAAAGACCGGGCTCGGCATGGGTACGGTTTCTGAAGGCGGAGGCGCTTACCAAACCGTCTACGCGCTGAACAGCAAAGGCAAAAAGAAAGATCTCGCGTCCTCTGTTTTCGCGATGCAGAACGCGGTGCTCCTGTCGATGACAGGGCGGGACTGGCACACGAAGGTCGCACACAAGACGGAAGGCGGCAGCTATACCGGGGACTACTGGGTGGAGTTTTTCGACGACCACAGCCTGTGTATTCAGAACGCGTTCGCGGAGGGCGAGCTTACGACGACCTACAACGGCAGCTATGACGTTTTGGGCATGACTGAGGACGGACTCGTTCTCATCTGGAATGCCAAGGAAAAGGGCAAAAAGAAAACACGTTACCGTGGTGTTTGGGCAGTAACGCAACTGCCGGGGCTGACGGTCACTTACAAAGCGGGAACGGATTTCTTCGATGCCGGAGAGGGAGGCCAAACCCTTTTTGAAGATAGCTTTGGCTGACGTGCCGGCGCTGCCTTTAGCGGCGCGCCGCGGCACGCGAGGCTTATGATAACAGGACAAAAGCGCGCAGCGAAAGCAGAGATTTCTATACGCGCGCGGCGCACATGCCTGCGCGCCGCTTTGCAAGGGGCTTTGTCCTGATTCCGGAAATATCGCGAGCGATATTTCCCTACCTATAAGAAAGAAGGAATCGCTATGGCAGATTTAAGAAATTTAACAATATTACATTCCAATGACATGCATGGAGATTTTTTGGCAGAGGAAATCGATGACGATCTGGTGGGCGGCGTATCTATGCTCAGCGGTTATCTGAACAAGGTACGCTCGGAAGATCCGGAGGCGCTGTATGTGATCGCGGGAGATATGTTCCGCGGCTCCATCATTGACGCGGAATATCAAGGTGTCAGCACCATCGAAATCATGAATTATCTGGCGCCGGATGTTGTCACCCTTGGCAATCACGAGGTTGACTATGGGATGGCGCATCTCCTGTTCCTCGAAAAATGCTGTAAATTCCCAATCGTGAACGCGAATCTGTACATCAAGACCACAGGCATGCGGATCTTCAATTCCCATAAGGTACTGCGCGCGGCAGGCATGAATATTCTCTTTATCGGCATCATCACCGAGGAGATCATGGCGGCGGCGAAGAATGACAACCTCATGGGAACCTTTGTGGATATCAACGAGGCGGCGGAGGAAGTCGGCAAAATCTGCGACAATTACAAATCCGTAGATATCGATCTGACGATTCTTCTGACGCATGTCGGTTTTGAAGAGGACAAAAAGCTGGCGAAGCTTTTGATGCCGGAATGGGGTGTGGATTTGATCATCGGCGGACATTCTCACACGCTGCCGGAGGAACCGGCAGAGGTCAACAACGTTCTGATCGTGCAGGCAGGCACCGGTACCAATCAGATCGGACGCTTTGACATCGTCGTTGACGCGGACACCAATTCGGTCGCGGAATACAAATGGCAGGCAGTGCCGATCAGCGAAAAGACCTGCCCGCGCGATGAAGATCTGGAGCAGATCATTCACCACTACAAGGACGAAACCGACCGTAAATACAATAAGATTGTCACGCACTTCCCGCGGGCGCTTACGCATCCGAAACGGAATCGGGAAACGGAGCTGGGCAATCTGTTCGCGGATCTTTTTGTCAAATCGCTGGGGATCGATCTGATGCTGGTTGGCTCAGGCAGCATCCGTAAACCGGCGCTGGGACCTGTGGTGCGTTTAGGCGATCTCAAGGTCATCTTCCCGTTTGAGGACGAGATCATGGGAATCGTCTGGACCGGGGCACAGCTCAGGCGCGCCATGCAGTTCGTGCTTCGTGACGAAATGTTCAGCGATGAAACCGAATTCTATCAGGTCTCCAAGGCGCTTAAACTGACCTATGACGCACAGACAAAACAGTTTACCGAATTCACGATGTACGGCAAACCTGTCGCCGATGACGCGAAATTCCGTATCGGATTGCAGATTTTCCATTATTCCAATATGGAAGACTTTTTCGGCGTCAGTTTGGAGGAAACCAGCGCCAATGAGGAGCCGCGCGTGCTGGCAAGCTCAGATTACGCCATCGTGGAGGAGTACCTCCTGTTGCACAATCACTTGATGAGTCGTGTAGAGGGCAGGCTGGAGGTCCTGAATGGACCGAATGGATACCCGAATGATATCAAAGGAGAGTAAACATGAGTATTTTTGATCATCTGAAAAAAGCCGCGCAGGGCGCGGCGGCCGAGGCGCTGCGAACAGGCGAAAGCAGAACCTTTCATTTCAAGGCGCTGCCCGAAAGCGTAGAGGAGATGAAACTGCTGCCGGAGGCGGCACTCACTTCACCGTTTGAAACGGCAGCGCTGACAGTCTGCGCACTCTGCGCTTATGCGGCAGCGCCGGAGATTGGCAAAGAAATGCTGAATTTCCTCAAAGGACCGCAGCCGATGAACGGCGCGGACATCCAGTTCCTGCAGGATCGTTTCCGCGGCGGCAGCCATATTCCGTTCTCCTATTTTGAGGGAGCGACACCGGCGAATCATTACACGCCGTCCGAGCCGTTTACGATTACGGTTTCGGCAGACCCACATTCCTATGACCAGGAAGGCTATGTCAAGCTGTTCATCCGCTCCGGCGGCGCTGACAGTCCGCGCCCGATCGTCCTGCGTCAAAAGGGCGAGCAGTGGTTCCTGTGGCAGCAGCTTCTGATGAGCGCTATCCGCACGCCGGCCGCGCAGGACCCTTGGGCATAAGAGAAGCATAAATGAAGAAGATTCCCTGCGGACAAACGTGCGCATAACAAAAAGGAGGTTCCGATGAAACAGAACCAAAAACGAAACCGTCTGCGGCTGCGTATCGCGCTGATGATCGCGATCCTGCTGGCTGCCTGTGTTTTCCCGGGCGCGGCGCTTGCCTATACAACCGACCGATATGATATCGATGTCATTGTGCGGGAGGACAACAGCTATCAGGTCAAAGAGCGCATCAATGTGAATTTTGACAAGCAGAAGCGCGGCATCTTTCGCTATATTCCCGTCTATGATGACGAAGTGCGCAAGACGATGAAGATTACGGACGTGGACACCGGAGATGTGCCGCACAAAACTTATGAGGAAAACGGCAAATTTGTCATTCGACTGGGCGACGAGGACACCTATGTGACGGGACCGCAGCAGTACGAGATCAGTTATCTGGTTCGAATCTACGATGACAAGAATGTCGAGTCCGATGTGCTGTATTATGACCTTTTGCCGACAGAGTGGGAGACACCGATCGGCGCCTGCGAGATCAACATGAAGCTGCCGAAGCCGGTAAAAAAGTCGGAGATCGAGATTTACGCGGCAGCCTACGGCAGCGACACAGTGCATGAAAACGTATACTGGAGTTACGATGAAAACAAGAATATGCTGCGGATTACCGGCACAGAACTGCCGCAGGGCACCGGCATTACGGTCTATATTCCGTTAGAGGAAGGCTACTGGGTCGGACAGCTCAACAACGATTGGGCGCGTACCGCGGGTCTGGTGACGATGTTTGCGGTGCCGGTTCTGATCGTACTCTACTGGCTGCGCAAGGGGCGTGACCCGAAGCTGGTCAAGACGGTCGAGTTCTATCCGCCGAAGGGCATGACACCCGCGGAGGTCGGATATTTTTACGACGGCAATATCGATAGCCGCGATCTCGGCGCGATGGTGGTTTATATGGCGCAAAAGGGGTATCTGCGCATAGCGGAAAAGAATCACAAGCTGCTCGTTTATCCGCTCAAAGATCCGGATGATCTCGAAAAGCCTTTTGTCTCCCGCATGTATCATGGGATTTTTGGCGACGCGCCGCTGCAAACGGGCGCGGACAGCAGTGGGCAGGCCATGCCGCAGGGCACCCGGCCAAAAGGCGTGAACCTCGGCAAATACAGCAGCTCCCTGCGCAGCGCATGGCAGTCGGCAGGCCGTATGCTGGAAACGGAATACAGCGGCGACAACGCGCCGATGGAGCAGGGCGGCAAACTGCGGCAGATCGGCGGCGCGCTGATCCTGTGCGTGGGACATTTTTTGACCTTCCTGTTCTTCGCCCTCGCAAGCAGGGACAGTGCGGTGATGGGTCTGGAAATCATTACGCAGGTTCTGCTGCTGGTCGGCATTTCGATGGCAATCAAGGCGAAAAGACTGCATACAGACGGAAAAAAATTCCGCAAAGGGCTTCGCATATTCACTGCCGGTGCCTTGATCGCGCTTGCCTGCTCCTGCACGAAGGTCGCCATCGGATGGGTCGGCGAGAGCGCAGGGCTTGCACTGCTGTTCTGCGCGCTGATCGTGATCTCCGCCATCTGCGCGGTATTCATGGAGCGGCGCAATCAGAAATACGCGCGCGAGCTGGGACAAATCTTCGGGCTTCGTAATTTCATCGAAAAGGCCGAGCTGCCAAAGCTGAATCTGCTGGTGGAGGAGGACCCGTCCTATTTTTACAATATCCTGCCTTATGCTTATGTCATGGGGCTGACAGATAAATGGATCAAGCAGTTTGAGAATATCGCGGTTCCGCCTGCGGACTGGTACGACGCGGAGGACGATCTATTGGGCAGACTGTACTGGCTGGAAATGATGGAGCGCATCGAGGAGCTTCGTACGTATACGTCCTATTCCTCCAGTGCGACATCGAGCAGTACCGGAAGCAGCGGAGACTCCGGCGGAACGAGCTACAGCTCGGACGGCGGCGGCTACAGCGGCGGCGGCTACGGCGGCGGAGGCGGCGGCGCGTGGTAAACCCGCCGCGACATACAAAAATGCCGGGCAGGCGGTCACCGCATCATGACGATTTCAATCGCGGCAGGAGGACTGCGGCGCTGGAATATTTTTCGGAGGGAAAACAGCAACCCATCCGAAAGGAAAAAACTTTGCAAGATATTTTGGGCAATTGGTTTTTCGAAATCAAGGAATTCGGGCAAACACCCGAGAGAGAGGAGAAAAAAATGAAAAGAAAACTTATGACTATGCTGCTGGCGCTTTGTCTGGTCGTGACCATGATGCCGGCTATGACCTCGACGGCGGCAGCGATATCGCACATCGAAAATGTTACCGCAGAAATCACAGCGGTGGAGGGCGGAATCAGCGCTCTCAACCCGACCTGCACCACACCGGACAGCACCTACAGCGTAAAGATTGAAAAGGTGGAAGGAAAGAAGAGGATCATGCGTATTGATGGAAAACCGAAATATATTTGGTCGACAGCAACCTCCTTTGAACCCGGCAAAACTTACCGTTTGACAGTGCGTTTCAGCTCCAACTACTGGGAAGGATATTCCTATGCAGACTCCATGCAATTTCCTTACTCGACCAGACCTAGCGGTGCCGTTGACGCGCCGGCAGCGAACGTGACCTTCAAGATTAACGGCAAAACCACGACCATCGATCTGTACACGAGCGGCGACGGCATCAGTGATTGGGCGCCGGATGACAACAATGCGAACGAAATGCTGGTGCAGACTGAGGTTGAGATTCCGAAGGTAGCGGTAAGCGGTATCACGCTGAACAACAGCACACTCAGCCTCACGACAGGACAGAACTTCACGCTGCAGGCAATGCTTTCGCCATCCAACGCGACGAATAAGGAGGTTACCTGGGAATCTTCCGACGCGGGTGTCGCGGCGGTTTCCAAAGACGGCGTTGTCACTGCCAAAAAAGCAGGAAAGGCGACCATCGTAGCGAAAGCGGCGGACGAAAGCGGCAAATATGCTTCCTGCGTTGTTACGGTTACCGAGGCGAAGAAGGAAGTTACCGGCGTAACGCTGAACAAGAGCAGTCTGAACCTTGGCGTCGGCGGTTCCGAAGTCCTCAGCGCGACGGTACTTCCGGCAGACGCGACAAACAAACAGGTAACCTGGCTGTCCTCCACACCGAGCGTAGCGACTGTTTCGCAGAGCGGTGTGGTAACCGGCGTGAAAGAGGGAACCACGCAGATTTCTGTCATTACCGCGGATGGAAGCAAAACGGCAATCTGCAGTGTCACCGTTAGCGGACAGACACAGACTGAACCGGGTACGCAGACAGGCGGCATCATAGATCCGGCAACCGGCAAGACCGCGGCAGCCACCTTCAGCGGCATGGAAATTGAGCTGGATTATACTTCTACAGCCTACAACGGCAGCGATAAGGAACCGGGCGTGGCGATTCAGGACGCGTACGGCAACGATCTCACAGAGGATGTTGATTACACGCTGGATTACTACAACAATCTGACGGTCGGCAAAGCGACGGTTATCGTAAGCGGCAAGGGCAAATATGCGGGCGTGATCGCAGGCGTGAGATTTACCATCAAGCCGAAGACGGTTACCGTAAAATCAGTTAAAAAAGCGTCGAGCAGAAAGCTGAATGTTGTCTGGGCTTCTCACAAAACACAGACCACCGGTTTCCAGGTTCGCTACGCGACAACAAAGAAATTCAAGAGCGGTACTTATAAGACCGTAACACTTACAAGCAAGAGCGCGACCTCCAAAGCGCTGACGAAGCTCAAAGCGGGCAAGACTTATTATGTCAAAGTCAGAGCATATAAGACGGTAGATGGTAAGAAGATCTACTCCTCCTGGAGCAAAGTGAAGAGCGCGAAAGCGTAAGACACTTTTTAAGCAAAAGCAGATACGCGAATTAGAATTGCTTTCCTTTCTAATAATCAAAAAATAAAAGCGAGCGGGCAGCGGATAAAAAGAGCTGCCCGCTCGCTTTTTGATATAGGAAATATCGCTGAGCGGTGTTTTCGGAATCACGACAAAAGCATCTTACGAAGCGGTACTCATGTATGAACGTCATGTGCGCATAGGAATCTCGGGTTCCTTACGTGACGTTTGGCCCGCGTCCGGCGGTACACGTTCCGAAAAGCTTCGTCGCGTTTACGCGTGCGATGCCGGCGTAAAGAGGTTCATAAAGTTCTCGGTGAAAACCTGTTCATCGATTTTGGTGATGACCTCGGCGTTAAATGAGCTGATTTCCGGAATCGCCTCATAGGTGCGGCCCTTCTGGTAGAAGATCACCTGCCCGTAAGCATGTCCCTGTTCTGTGCAGCAGTGACAGTGGCAGGAGACTTTTTCGCGAACGAAGTCCGGCCAGACTGCCGCGGCTATGGCAATCGCGTCAGGCAGATCCACCAGATGGACGCCGCGCGTATCCAGATTGAACTGCAGCAGACGCGAGGTCGCGCGCTCCAAAAATTTCCCCGCAGGGGTGCTGTTCGACAAGTAAGCCAGCTCGTAGCGGTCGAGCCCGATGCTCCCGGTACAGAGGTCGAAGCCCGCGATGGTTACGGGGATTCCGCAGCCCAGCATCAGCGCGTAAGCCTCCGCGTCGATAAAGACATTGAACTCCGAAACCGGCGTCGCGTTGCCGGAGCCGAAGCCGGGCGTACCCATGGACCAGATATGTTTGACATGGGACATGATTTCTCGATCAGTCAAAACAGCCAGCGCGATATTGGTTGCCGGACCGAGGACGATCAACTCTACCTCATCAGGATATTTTTCGACCTGTGAGAGGATGAACTCAACGGCGCGCATCGTTTCCGGCGCTTTCTGCGGATGGATGATGTCGCAGTCGCCCATGCCATCCTTGCCATGTACGCTGATCGTTTCGTGGCGATCGTGGAAGAGGGGTTGGCGCGCGCCGAGGAATACAGGCGCGTCACAGCCGCAGACCTCCAGCGTCATCAGCGCGTTGTCCGCCGCCTGCGCGAGGCCGACATTTCCGGCCACAATCGTTACGCCAAGCAGATCAATCTGGGGACTCATCGCGGCGATCATGATTGCCGCGGCATCATCAGAAGCGGTATCGGTGTCAATAATGAATCTTCTCATACGGGTACCTGCCTTTCTCAGAATAAAAGGTTTTAACAAATCGCAGCGCAGGATTTTGACCGTCAAACGGAAAACACCTGCCTATACCATCAGTATATGGGATTTTGGAGGTATTTGCAAGCGCATCCGCGAGATTGCCTTGAAATTTACGCAAAACGTGGCGTAACGGATGTGAAAGCGGGCGGCAGATAAAATTTCTGCAAAAAAAGAAAGAAAATTTACGATTTTCCCACCCGTTTTGACAAAAAGGGTGGGGTTTTTTGCGTTTTGATACGCTATACTACAAGCAAAGGCAGGAGCAGAGAGGCGGAATCGACAGATTCCGAGATAGGAAAGGAAGAGACATGCGGAAACAAAACAAAGCAAAAAGCCGTAATATCGCGTCAGCGGCGATTCTGACACTGATCCTAATCCTGATGGTGGGTGCCTCGATGAGCGGCTGCGGCACGCGAATGGAGGGGGAAGCCGGCAGCGCGCAGGGTACGCAGGGCGGCAAAGCGGAAGACAAGAACCTCATCATCGTCACCGGCATGCAGGAACTGCTGGAGGCCATCGAGCCGGGCGCGAAGATTCGTCTGGCAGCCGGATACTATAATCTCAGCGCCTGTTTGGAAGCGCTGGGTGCCGATGACCTTAGAAACTGGAATCTTACGCATCCGTATACGCAGCTGCGCGAATGCTACGATGGAGCGGAACTCTGGATTCAGGATGTGGAGAATCTTTCTATCAGCGGTGAGGCAGGAAACGCGATCCTCACAGAAATCGTGAGCGAGGCGAGTTACGCGGGTGTCTTAAACTTTTTGAACTGCAGCGGCTTGAAACTGTCGAATCTGACTCTCGGACACATGCAGCGCGGCTATTGCGAAGGAGATGTGCTGCACTTTTCCGAATGCACCGATGTCGATATCAGCGGCATGGATCTCTACGGCTGCGGCGTTTACGGGCTCAGTGCCGAAACCGGCTGCGGCGGCTTTGTGATCTCAGACAGCAGGATCAGGGACTGCAGCATCGGGCCATTCTATATCACCGGCGGCAGCGGCAGCTTTTTGTTCCGGAACTGCCACATGACAGGCTCCGAGGGTCCGGGCTGGTACGATGCGACCCGCAAATCCAAGCTGGTGTTTGAACGCTGCAGCTTCGGCTATCAGGAAAGCGCAATGTACCAGGGCGCGGATAACGGCGAACGCTTCAAGGATTGCGTTTGGTGGGAAGGTCGTGATGCTTATGCTGCGGGCTGACGGGAAACCTCACATCGTCCGGCATAGCGCAAACAAAAGAATCTTGCCGGCACTCATCTTGATATGCATGCTGACACTGGCCGCGGCCGCCTCGATGAGCGGCTGTACCGGCACGAACGTGCCCGGCAGCGGTACTGAGAAAGGAAACACCGAGATGGAAAAAAGGAAGAATATGACGCTCGTGGGCGCGGAATATCATACCGTAAACGGTATGATGTACGGCGCGGATCTGCATCTTACCATCCGAAACGACCGGATTGTGTACGCCAGATACTTCGATCCGGCGCCGGAAGACGAAGCTTCCGCGGAACGCGAGGATTACAAGACAAAGGAAGACACAGTAATCAGCCGGGAAGAGTGGCAGACTCTGCAAGAGGCAATTGAGCCATTGCTGCCGCTCTTGAAGGAAGTCGTGCCAAAAAAAACCGACGGCGTGCTTGAAAAAAGCAAAGACTATATTTTCGCGACAGACGGACCGAACGAAAGCGGCTTTTATCTGACCTGGAAGCGCGAGGACGGCACAGAGGAACGGACGCAGTATTTCATCCCGAACGATCGGAGATTCAGCACTGTCCTGACGATCATGGAGGAAATCGCAAACCCCATCGGCAGAGAAATCGTTTATTACGACCCGCCGGAGCTGAACGGCATCTACATGAAGAACCATGGCGGGTTTTTCAGCAAAAAGAAGCACTATTCCTACCAGTTGACCTTTGACACCGCCTTGCCGGATGAGGAGCCGCTCACGCAGCCTCGATGGAGACTGAACGCCTATTACTATCGGAACGGCGTCAAGGAAGGGAAACACGCGCTCGTGACGGAGCAGATCTGGAAACCGGTGCAGAAAATCTGCGAGGATCTGGAGCTGGATCAATGCCCGTCTGCCGCGTGGGACGACAAGGTCAATGTCACCTTATACTATACCGATGGCAAATATCAGATCGTCAGACCGGACAAGCAGACGATGGAAGCCTTGCGCGTCTACTTCGACGAGTTGGTCAGAGATATCGGCGAGTAAGTGTCGCGCTGCGGACTTTTGTTTTTTGCTTGTTTCTTCGGGTGGATTCCAGTATACTATAGATGACGGCAACAGCTGCGCGGCGCGAAATCGACATGGCCGGTTTCCGGCGGCGCACAGGGAAAGTGTGGATACGAGGACTGAGAAAGGAACCGCGACCTATGAACAAGCAGGAAAAATTAAAAAAAATCTCCATCGGCGTGGAGGACTTCAAAGAAATCATTGATAAAGACGGGTATTTTGTCGATAAGACTTTGATGATAAAAAAAATGATTGAAAGTAATGCAAAGGTAACTTTGTTCACCCGCCCGCGGCGCTTCGGCAAGACGCTCAATCAGTTTATGATCCGCCGCTTCTTTGAGGACGAGCGCACCGAAAAAGGCGAGAAGATCGACAACGGCGCCCTCTTTGACGGACTGGCGATCACGAAATGCGGCGAAGAGATTCTCTCCCATCAGCAGCAGTATCCGGTGATTTTTCTAACCTTAAAGTCAGCGAAGCAACCGACATATGAAATGGCATACGGAGCTCTTGCGGATGAAATCTATAACGAGTTTATGAGGCATCGTTATGTTTTGCAGTCGGACGCACTGCTTCCAATTGAAAAAGAACGCTACGAAAATCTGTTGAACCGCAGAGCCGATGAAAAAGAGGTTGCGAAAGCTTTCGCCTTCCTTTCCGAATGCCTTTTCAAGTATCACGGAAAGAATACTATCATACTCATCGACGAGTATGATGTGCCGCTGGAAAATGCGTACTTTGAAGGCTTCTACGATAAAATGATTAAATTTATCCGCTCGCTCTTTGAGTCAGCCCTAAAGACCAATCCCTACCTTGAAAGAAGCGTAATTACAGGCTGCCTCAGAATCAGCAAAGAAAGTATCTTTACGGGACTGAATAACCTGAAAGTTGACAGCGTTCTGCGTACCGAATACGGCGACAGCTTCGGATTTACCGAAAGCGAAGTAGAAGCCATGCTTGCCTATTATAATCTGCAGGAGGAACTGCCGGAAGTGAAGCAGTGGTATGACGGTTATCTGTTCAATGACATCGAAATCTATAATCCGTGGAGCATCGTTAACTATGTATATGACCATGACCGCAAGATTACGCAGTTTGCTCTGCCATACTGGTCGAATTCTTCCTCCAACAGCATCATCCGCGAAATGGTGGGCGAAGCCGATGCGGATGCGAAACATGATCTGGAAACTTTGATTAACGGCGGAACGATAGAAAAGCAGGTACATGAGGACATCACCTACGGCGATATTCATCAGACACAGGATAATCTTTGGAACTTCCTGTTCTTTACGGGCTATCTGAAAAAAATCAGTGAGCGGAAGGACGAATCCGGTGAAACTCTGTATCTAAGCATGGCAATTCCGAATACGGAAATTAAGACGATTTACAAAAATTCTATTGCTTACTGGTTTGAGCAGAGAATAAAACAAACCGACCGCAGCCCACTCGTGCGGGCACTGGAAACGGGCGACTGCGAAGCTGCGGAGGACTTCATTAACCATCAGCTTGTGGACACCATCAGCTATTACGATTATGCCGAGAATTTCTACCACGGATTTATGGCAGGGCTTCTTGTGAACATCGGCGGTTATCTGGTAAGGTCCAATCGTGAGAGCGGAAACGACAGACCCGACATCGTGATGCAGACGGTGCAGATACGCAAAGGCCGCGTGATTCTTTTGGAACTGAAAATAGCGGGCAGCATTGCGGAGATGGAGGCGGCCTGCGACCGCGCACTTGCACAAATTGAAGCGCAGCATTACGCAGAGCCTTTTATAACGGAGGGCTATCCCGAAGTGAAAAAGTATGCACTGAGTTTCTGCAAAAAAGAGTGCATGGTAAAGAAAGCAGAATAGCGAGGATAAATTGTGAAAAAAGGAAGAAATTAAAAAAGAGAAATTGTATTCTAAAAAATCAAAAAACCTTACATTTACCCACCCTTTTTTGGGGTAACCAAACTTTCGTAAGTTTTCTCGAACCTTAATGAAGGCACGCTGTTCCTGTAAAAGGATAATCGAAAAATTTAAGGCATTGCCAGCGGTGATCGGATCACTTTATTGTAGAGAATGGAGCGGACAAAAGTGCGAGGGAGGGCTCGCGCAGATTGAAGCGTAAAGCTGCGCGCGGCTGCGAGTGGGCGATAGTTATCAGCCAATCTTCAAATACGCAATCTGCTTCTTCAAGAAGGGGTGTAAGGGCAAAAAACGGATTGACGAACCAATATTCTCTCAAACCACTGTAGAGTCTGTGCGAGTCGATGGTTCTGAAATTTTCCTTGCCAAACCGCATGGCGCAGTGGTATACTAAAGCAGTAAAAAGTACATAAGACGTTTGTGATCTTTGGGCAAGCCGCAACCGTGATAGGTGGCGAAACTGCCCAAAGCTAAGATGGAAGCAGGTGAGAATCCTGCGCGGTCCCGCCACTGTAAGGAAGGAGCGTTTTCTAAAAGCAAAGGAATACCGCCAATCACCGATGGTATTTCCGAAGTGACCACTGAGGGTGCGGCAGACAAGCCGTGTATGACCCTTGGGAAGGTGAGGAAATGTGATGAACGCCAAGCCAGGAGACATGCACAGATGAGACACGATCAGATTCACAGCATCGGAGGAGTGCAGGTGGATGTTTTTGTGACGAAAAAATTGAACAAACAGCGAAAACGGGCTGCTGTCAGTCGGCAAATCGCCGAGGAAGACAGCAGTTTTTTGTGTGCTTTTGATTCTACGCAGGGAGGAACAAAAACCGGCTAAGCTGAAAATTCGATGTCAGAAAGCGGCGGCATGCGATTCCCAAGAGTGACAAAATCGAAGGGAGAAAAAAATTGAAACGAACAAACAGAAGCTATCCAAGCAGGGCACTCGTTGTGTTTCTGGCGGTGATGATGGTGCTGACCATGATGCCGAGCGGCATGTGGGGAAGTACTGAGACCGCTTGGGCTGACACATCAGGCATGAGTGAAATCAGAACTGCTGAGGAATTTGCCGCTATGGAAACAGGCGGGAATTATAAGTTGACAGCGGATATCACTGTGACAGCGCCATATCCAAGCGAGTTTGCAGGCACATTTGATGGCGATGGGCATACGGTGACGCTGAACATAACCGGCACCGGCGCGAACACAGGGCTTTTTAGTGTTCTCGGAGGCGGTGCGACTGTTAAAAATGTGATTACTACGGGAGCAATTCAGGCAAGTATTTACAATAATGTAGGCGGGATTGCAGGAACAGTGAATTCGGACGGTAGTACTATCACAATTGAGGGATGCAAAAACAATGCTGATATTACAGGTTCGAAATCTGTTGGAGGAATTTTAGGGTATGGAGACACGAACAATGTACATATTTTAAAATGTGCCAACACAGGGGCAATAGTAGCATCTTCAAGACAGGGGGGTGGCATTGCAGGCAATATCGAAGGTACTTTTGTAGTAGAAGATTGCTACAACAAAGGAACAATTTCTGACAAAAATTCTGTTGCAGGCATTCTTGGCAGAGGTGCAAACGGTGTTTCTGTGAAGAGATGTTATAACACCGGAATCACGGGAGACAGTGGATTCGCAATCATAGGTAGTGCTTCAAATCGCAATGGAAAGGTTACTATCGAGAAATGTTATGCACTTTCCGGAAGTGCAGGAAACTTTATCTATTCGAGTGGAATAGACAAAGATGATGAGTCTGCGTTTAAAACCGAAGAATATATGCAAAGTGAAGCTTTTGTTTCTCTTCTCGGCTCTGCCTTCATGTCCAAAGCAGGCGATTATCCTGCATTAACATGGGAAACACCGACTGCAAGCGTGAACTTCAATATTACGCCGGCAAATGCAGTGCTGAGCATTAACGGTGCGACCTATACAGGAAGCTGCAATGTGGCACTTCCGGCAGGAAAACACGACTATACGGTGAGTTTGGACGGATATACAGCGCAAAGTGGAACGGTTACAGTTACGGAGAACGAAGGCGTTCTCACGGCAGCCCCGACAAGCGTAGAAGCAACTCTCAAGAAAGACAGTGAGAAGTGGGCAGACGTGCAGTTCACGGTTACACCGGACACAGCGACTTTTGAACTGAAAGACGGCGAAACGACCGTGCAGCCCTCTGAAGGAGAGAAATTCACGTATTCTCTTTTGAAGAATCACAGCTATAGCTATACGGCAACTGCCGACGGCTATGAGGACGAAAGCGGAACATACAATTTTGAGACCGATGGTCCGAATAAAACAGTAGAACTTAAACAGGTAACAGAGATTTCGGTAAGCGGATATAAAACTGTCTATACGCAGGGCGAACAGTTCGACAGAGCAGGCTTAATCGTAACTGCCACTCTCAGTGACAAGACTCAGAAGGAAGTTACCGAAAAATGCACAATTACGGGCTTTGACTCAAGCATGCCGATTGATAGCCAAACAATCACAGTTTCTTACAAAGGAAAGACTGCGACTTTTGGCATCAAAATTGAAGAAAAGCTTTTCCCAAGTCATGTTTTCGATGGACTGAAAGGCAAGGCAACGGTGGAATACAGTCATAACAATTCCTATAAGGGAAAAGACGGTGAGGAATTTGTCGACGACGCAACAGAAAATGCTTTGAAGTCAAACAGTGCAGAGGTTAACGCTTCGCAAGTAACAGTTGCGATAAAATTTGCTGAAAATCTGAAAAAGTCAAAATTTAGATTCTGGTATAAGGTAAGTTCCGAGACGAAATATGACTATCTGAAAATAAACGAAGAAACCGGTAAAAGCATTAGCGGCGAAATTGATTGGACAGAAAAAGGACTTACGGTTACAGGTGGAGAAACCGTTACTCTTTCTTATGTGAAAGATTCCAGCGGTAAAAGCGGGAGCGATTGTATATGGTTAAAAGACTTTACGCTTGAACAGCTTTACGGCTTGACAATCAGCGTAAAGGATGAGGCTGGCAAAGCAGTGAGCGGGGCGACCATCGTGCTTACGGATGCTAACAAAAATTCCATCTCCGGTGAAAACGGTGTTTATAGCCTCACCGCTGGCACATACGCCTACACCGTAAGTGCTTTCGGTTATAAAAGTGAATCCGGGACAATCACAGTTAGCAGCGAAGATATAGCGAAGGACATCACGCTGACGAAACTTGTATCACGCAAAGCAACGTTCAATGTTACACTTCCGGATGACCTAAAAGGAAAAGAAAGCGAAATTTCCATCACGGTCAAGGGTGGAGAAACGATTGTAAAACCGGAGGCTGATGGGACATACAGCCTTCCGCAAGGCGAATACACTTATACAATCACGCATCCGAAATGCGAGACCATAGAAGAAGGCTTTACGATTGAAGAATCTGATGTGACGAAAAACATCACACTTATAAGAAAACTTGTATTCAGTGATTTCTTTGACGGACTTTCAGATAGGTTGACGGCAACAAATGACACAACATATCCATTCAAAGCTGTGAAAGGCGAAGCGGCAGACGGCAGTGATAATTATTTGGAGTCAACGAACAAGAAACCGACTTCAGGTTATAGCAGCACATCAACGTCAACACTGACATTAGAGGCAAAGGCCCCGGCAAAAATAAGCTTTGATGCATGGTATTCTACCTATGGTTCAGATTCGAGTTACTCCAATTATGGACTTTTGCTGAAAAAGAATGGAGTGCAATTCGAAAAGAGGTACGGCGAAAGCTCGGATTGGGAGAATTTCTCTGTCAAAGTGACAGCACAGGACAAAATTGCGATAGCATATGCCTACTATAAGAGTTACTATGACAGCACTCCTTACAAATATTGTATCCAGTTGAAAAACTTCATGGTCACTCCGCTCACCAAGCTGACATTTACAGACGCACCGAAGGACGCGGTAATCACGGTTAAGCAGGATGGAAATGTTGTAGAGGCTGAGACAGATGGAAGCTACTTGCTTGAAAAAGGCAGCTATACATACAGCGTTACTGCATTTGGCTATCGCGCAATAGAAGATGTTGCACTTGAAGTTTCGGAACCCGACGTAACAAGCGGCAGCAAGACACAGACCGTTACTATGGAGCAGGAAGCGAAACAGTTGATTACCTTCACGGTTACAAAACCGGACGGTATCGAAGAAGATGCAACTGTGACCGTAAAGTACGAAGATGCTGTAAAAGCTACCCTTATAAAAGACAACTACAGCTGCGAACTTCCGGCAGGAAAGTATACCTACACTGTGACCTGTACAGGCTGCGAAACCGAAACAGGTGAATTTACGGTGGGAACAGAAGCCAAAACTGTTGAAGTTACGCTCGAAAAGACATTGACTTTTGAGGATTTTTTCACGGAGCTTAACGGAAGAGCGACTGTTGCAAACAGTACCTACTATAAATTTAAACCCGCAAAGGAAGGTGCGATTAAGTATTTGCAGTCATCAAATACTTCTGATGGTACGACAGGCATCATTACATTTACCTTCCAAAAATCAACGAAGCTGAATTTTAAATATATGGTTTCCGAGGAAGGAAGCAAATTAACAGGCAGTGAATATGGCTTGATAATAAAGCGAAATAACCAGCAGATTGCCAGAATTGAGGAAGTTAGCGAGAACTGGAAAGACTATAGCGTTTTAGCGAAAGCAGGAGATGTCATCACACTGACATACAAATGTTATGTGAATGATTATGCTATGTCAAAAGACGATAAAGATTTTGTTCGGCTCAGGGATTTCACTGCTGCGCCGCTTACGAAAGTAAGTTTTGAAGGTATACCGGCTAATGCGGTAATTTCGGTGAAGAATGGCGACAATGTAATTGAGCCTGTAGACGGCAGCTATCTTTTGGAGGCCGGAAATTACAGCTATTCGGTTACGGCTTTCGGGTATATGCCGACTACAAATCAGGCATTGACAATTGCAGGAGAGGAAGAAACAAAGACCGTTACGGTTTCTATGACGGAGACTGCGCGTTATGCTGTTTCGTTCCAAGTTACACCGTCAGGTGCAGCAATTGTCGTAAAGAACGAGGCTGGAGAAACGATGTCGGCACTTGACGGAAATGCAAGCAGCTACAGCTTACCGGCAAACGAGAAATATTCCTACGAGGTGAGTGCTGACGGATATGTAAGCAAGAGTGGATATTTCACAGCGGATGAAGCAAAAGAAATTAAAGTCACACTTGCAGCGGCAGGGGATGCTTGGGACGGTGCAGCTAAGAATGAACCGACTCAGAAAGACGGTATCTATCAGATAAGTAATGCCGCGGAACTGGCATGGTTTGCGGCGAAAGTAAGTGAAGATGCTACAATAAACGGAGAACTCACCCAAAACATTAATCTTAATAATAAAGAATGGACAAGCTTCGGTGCATACAACTATAAGGAAGATAATTCCGGTTTTGCAGGAACATTAGACGGACACGGATACAGCATTATCGGTCTTTCCGGAAAGGGAGGCTTGCTTGATTGCATTGCTCCGAACGGAAAAGTGAAAAACCTGAATGTTTTCGGCAAGATTATCGGCACTTCCCACCTTGGTGGTATTGCGAACACAAGCAAAGGAACAATTGAAAATTGCCTATTCAGCGGAACAATTACAAATACTTACGCCGGCAACAGTGCGGCAGGTATTGTAGGCCGCGCAATGAGTGGAAACATCATAAAAAACTGTGTGAGTCATGCAGAAATTGCAAACACCAGCAATGGATACAATCTGGAACTGAACCTTGGCGGTATTGCCGGATATACATATGGTGCAATTGAAAATTGCTACTTTACAGGCAGTATTTCATCCAATCCGAACAAAGCCGGAAACAAAGCCATTGGCGGAATTGCAGGGCAGTTATATGCCGGAGGAATCCTGAAAAACTCCTACACCATTGGAACTGTAACCGGACCTGCAGAAGGTATCGGCAGCGTGATTGGCATCAACAGCGGCACGGTAGAGAACACCTATGTACTTAAAAACATTTGTACAAATACAATTGCAGCCAACAACGCGCAGACCGGCGTCAGCATTCAGAAAAAGACAGCCGAAGAGATGCGCAACGCTTCATTCGTCTACGCCTTAGGCAGCGCATACAATCAGGACAGCGAAGGCAGCATCAACAACGGCTTCCCGGTGCTGAAATGGCAGGGAGGAAGCGCAGCGGTTGTGCCGGAGGCTGAGCAGAACGCTTTGGCGGACATGAATGCCATCGTCATCAAAGACAAGACCAGAGCTGACGCATTGGAAGCAGAAAAGAAAGTATTTACAGACGATGATACACTTAAGGGATGGCAGGCGTTTTACGAAGATGATACGCTTACTTGGGATGATATTTTCGCGAAAGTAGGCATTGACCTTACGAACGACGGCACATTGTCCCCGGACGCAAGCGGTGTATATCGCCTGCCTGATAGCTGCGAGTCACTCGTTTTGCCGACGACTGGAAAAAAAGGCAGCACCATTGCGTGGCGCAGCGATGCTGAAAATATCACGATAAGCAGCGACACAGCCGTGGTTACGAGACCGACAGGCGAAAACAAGACGGTTACTTTAACCGCGACCGTTACAAACAACAACATAAGCAAAAACAGAACATTTAAGATTCTGCTTACATCGGCGGGCGGAGCAGCAGAAGAGACGCTCAAGCAAATTGCAGGCAAAATCGAGAATTCACGAGCTTTCATCCAGCCGATGCAGATGTACGATCACACGAATATCGTGCAGGCTATGCAGCAGTATCTGGACAGAGAAGGCTATCCGGTGAAAGACTATGTCGACCAGGAAAAAGGCATTGAGGTTTCTCTCGTTTCGGTCGGTGCAAAATCCATGCCGCAAGACGGCATAGACTATATCGGCAAAGACGGGAGCATTACAAGCTATTATCAAGGGACGTCCGGATTCAGCACGACGGCGGCAATTTACAACGATGTGCATTTCAAACTCAGCCTTGACGGGGAAGAAAAAGAAGTGACGATGCGCGTGCATATCGGCTGGGATGTTTTCCATGTAAGGGATATGCTGGATAAAGTTCTCAGAGACATTACGTGGGATGCCATCAAGGGTGAGAATACGAATGCCGCCGAAGATAAAATGGTGGACGGATGGATGCATACAGCAGTATCCGGAACGATCAATCAAAACCTGATTCTTCCGAAGACCTTATCGAAGTATTCGTATGCGAAGATATCATGGACAACGGTTAAGACGGAAGACGCGCAGTATATTTATGCGGAAGACAACGGCGACGGTACGGCAACCGGTATTTTGCAGAGACCGCCGAAATCCGACAACGCGACTCCTAACGACAAAGGCATTACTTTACGCGCGACAGCAACCTTTAACTTCTGGGATGACTATACTGTGCAGGAAATGACATCGCAAGGTGCGGCAACAGAACCGGCAGAAAGCTTTAAATTCTTTGATGTCACAATTGAAGAGGGCACCGAAGAAGAAAAAGCTGCGATGAAAGAAGCTTTGGTTAATAAATATCCGGGTCTTATCAGAGATTTTGTCAACAAAGCGCAAACGGTTGACCTTACAAAGGTTACGGATGATTTGCAAATGCCGAGACCTTCGATTCTTGAAGACAACGGCATCATGTCGGACAGCTATAACCAGCATGTGACCATGACAAGCAGCAATACAGATGTACTGCAGTTTAACGGCTACCATGCGGTGATTTATCGCCCGCTTCCGGGTGAAGAACCGGAGACTGTAAATTATACGGTCACGATTACAGATCGCAGGACGAAGAATGTCCTCGCGCAGCATACCTTTAAGATGACGATTCTTCCGCTCACGCAAAAGGAAATCGATGATGCGGCGGCATGGATGAAACAGGTCTGCACAGAGGATGTTTACTGGAACGGCATCAAAGGCGAAAACACGGACAAGAATCATATAACCGGCAATTTAAAGCCGTTTGAAGAAATTCTAAAAAACGCGGACGGAAGCATAGAGTATATCCGCGGTGCTGTGAACATTACGTTTGGAGGCATCGATGTGGATGACCTTCCGGGATATGACGCGATGCACAGTCAGCCATGGAGAGAGTTCAGAACAAGCTATCAAAACGTAATCGCGTCCGAAACCTTGCAGGTTACGAAGCCTGAATATGATACGCAGGTTACCATCGACAGCGTGTTTACCCACACCGAGATGAGCAAGTATTGGGAAAAGTTCAATACAAACGAAAAATACATTAAATTTAAGCAGTTCTACAAGCAGCCGGTATCGGTTACAGTGACGGTAAAGGGAGAAAAGGGCGAGAATCCGAATCCACAGCCGACAACCATGTCAGTCACCGTTTCAGTAGACGGAAAGAACGTGAATGGATTCAAATCTACATCGGGCATTGTAATCAGCGGACTTGGCTTGAATGCGACAGCATGGGACGCAGTCAGCGGTGCGTTGACGAAGGCCGGATACAAATATCAGAACTTCGGGGACTATATCAGCGGAGTTACCGATGCAAACGGTGTGACACTGACGGAAACAGATACAGCAAACAGCGGATGGCTTTATACCGTGAACGGAAAACTCCCGAATGTATACATGGGTTCATACTACCTGAGCGACAAGGACAACATAGTTCTGTACTATACCGCGGACTATACGAAGGATCCGGCAGCGGGTTCCTGGGCTGGGGAGACCAATAAAGACGTCACCACCTCCGGTGCTTCCGGTTCCGCAACCACTACCGCGCCGACGGATGTCAAGGTAAGCGAAAAGACGAATGCGGATGGTACGAAGGAGACGGTCGCTGCGGTCAAGATAGACAGCAAGCATCACGATGAGATCATCAAACAGGCGGCAGAGAACAAGTCCGCTGAGATCGTGCTGGAGGTCAGCAAGGCAGACAGCAAGGGTGCGGACAACGTACAGCTGACGCTGGATGTGACTTTCGTGAAAAATGTGGCTGACAAGACCAATGCCGATCTGACGGTCAACACCGAAAACGGCAAGGTGACGCTCGACCAGGAGACGATTAAGACTGTACTCGCTGAGGCGAAGGGCAGCACGATCCTTATCGAAATCGCAAAGGTATCAAAACCGACCGAAGCGCAGAAGAAGGCTGCCGGCACAAACGGCGACATCTTCAGACTGCTTGTGAAGTCCGGAGATAAGATCATCTCAGAATTCAACAAGGGCAAGGCGACGGTTCGCGTGGAGATTCCTGCGAAGCTGACAAATAAGAAGGTTGCGGCGATTCACATCGCAGAAGACGGCAAGATCGAACAGATGGCGGGCAAAGTCTTGACCATCGGCGGTAAAAAATTCTACGAATTTACAACACCGCATTTCTCAACTTTCGCGCTCGTTGACGCGGACGAACTGGGACTGGAAGTCAAGGAAGAACCGGCAGTTGATGTAAAGACACTGACTGCTAAACTGACACCGGTGGCACGTTCTGCCAAGACGGCGAAGAAGAACGTCAAAGTGACAACGAGTCTCGACAAGCAGGACAAGGCAATCGTGCAGGAACTCAAAGATGCCGGTTATACTGTGAAGTACCGTTTCTATCGTTCGTCAAAGAAAGCCGCAGGCTACAAGGCAGCAGTCACGAAAAAGACGAGCACTTATACCAATACCGGCGGCAAAAAAGGCACGAAGTATTATTACAAGGTGCAAGTCAGGGTTTACGACGCGGACGGCAAGCTTGCCGCGAAAACCGCGCTCAAACAGTGCAAATATGCAAGCAGAACCTGGACGAAAGGGAAATAAAATCCGGGCAGCCAGCTTAAATCAGGCAAACCGGATCACCCGGACACATAACAATATCACAAGACATCAATGATTTCAGGAACATCAATTGATGATGGCAGAGACTGCAGAGCGGGTGTACACTTTGCAGTCCTCTGCTGTTTTTGGGTTGTGTGATCCTGAAAAATCAAGTATACTATGATTAAGGATTAAGATAAGGCAAGCGAAATAGGCGGGCAGCAGAAAGTGAGAAAACGATGGACAATACATCACAGGATAAACAGGCTTTTTATCGCGAGCTGCAGGGGAGGCAGGTTTTCATTCCTTGCAGGAAGCAGGGGGATGGGAATATCACCCTGGAGCTTTTGGTCAGCAATCGGGGCGAGCAGATGATACCGGCTTTTTATGCAAGAGGGTCGGCAAAGGGGAAATTTGACGAAGCATCGCTCGTGGAATTTGCGTTCCCGATGCTGCGCAATATTTTGATCGAGCTGCCGGAAGAGATCAGCGGCATCGTTCTCGAGCCGTTTGGAGAAAATATTCCGTTGGATCGCAAGGCGCTTGCGGACTATGATTCGGCTGTGCATGGGATGACGGTCGCCAAGCACGATCACTCGCTGCGGACAATTTATCGCAAGGCGGATAGGCTGCCGGACGGCCTGACCGCGGCGGTCGGTCGTTTTGCACAAGGGCAGATCGGCATCAATGCAGTGTGGGCGCTGCTTGCAAAAAATGAGAATGAAAGGATCCCGCATCTGACGTTTGCAATCGATTTTTTTGGCAGCAAGTTTGACCTGTTCCCGCAGCTTGCGGAGGTGCTGAAACCGTTTATGCAGCCGGGGCAGACCTTTGAATTGATCGCGCGAAACCCGCAGCTGCAGACTTTCCTGACACCAGCGGCGTGCATCTATCGCAGGAGTGCTTCGGTGCAGTGAGCGGGCCGCACATAAAAGAGACACAAATCTATACAGCAAAAACACATATGCATAGCAAAAAATGCTTGCTTTTTGCTGTAGATATAGTATAATAAATGAGCGCGAGTTTCTTCGCGCAGATCTCTGCGACGAGAACGCAGGGAACCGCTTCATGCGGAGCCCGGCGGAGAGCGTCGCCATATAGTCCACAGGGAGGTGACAAAATGACGAATTATGAAGTTATGTTCATTATCGATGCTGCTTTGGAAGACGAGAAGAAGGACGCAACAGTAGAAACTGTACAGTCCATCATCGCTGCAGATGGTGAAGTCGAAAAAGTAGACGTTTGGGGAATGAGAAAACTCGCGTATCCGATCAACAAAAAAGAGGAAGGATACTATGTAGTTGTTGACTTCAAGGGCAATCCGACATTACCGAAGGAGCTCGACAGAAGACTGAAGATTTCCGATAACGTGATTCGACACATCATCATCAACAATGATGCGCAGTAGAAACGAGGTGTAGCATGAACAGTGTAGTATTGATCGGAAGATTGACCAGAGATCCTGAAGTGAGATATACTGCAGGAACGCAGATGGCAGTCTGCACGTTCACCGTCGCGATCGACAGACCGGTCAGAGCGGGAGCGGAGAAGCAGACGGACTTTCCGAGAGTAACTGTTTTTGGGAAGCAGGCTGAGAACTGCGAGCGCTTTCTTGCAAAAGGAAGACTGGTAGGGGTTCAGGGAAGGATCCAGACCGGAAGCTATACCAACAAGGACGGCGTAACCGTCTACACCACGGATGTCGTAGCTGACAGAGTAGAATTTTTAGAATGGGGCGACAGACCTGCAGGCGGTCAGAGAGCGCAGACGCAGGAAGCTGCACCGAGGTTCGACGCGGCGCCGGAAGGCTTCTCCGCGATTGACGAAGATATCCCGTTCTAAGAGAAAGGAGATAAGAACTATGATGGATAAGAGACGCGGCGGTGGCATGAGAAGAAAAAAAGTATGCCAATTCTGCGCAGACAAGACAGAAAAAATCGACTATAAGGACACAGAAAAGTTAAAGAGATATGTGACCGAAAGAGGCAAGATCCTGCCAAAGAGAATCACAGGTACTTGCGCGATGCACCAGAGAGAAGTGACGACTGCGATTAAGAGAGCAAGAATCGTGGCGCTGCTTCCTTACGTTGCTGACTAATTCGATGATCTTTTCGCGGAGCGTTGCGGCTCTCCGCGAAATCGAGATTTGTTAGCTCAGCTGGGAGAGCACTTGGGTGACAACCAAGAGGTCGGCAGTTCGAGCCTGCCACAAATCACCAAACCGAATGAGGAGTGTTTGCGAAAGACAAAAATGTCTGCTGCGGCACTCCTTTTCTTTGTGCTTTTTTTCTTGCGCTCAAAAGGAAGATATAGTAAAATAGAAGCGGAACTATAATTCAGCGATGGAAGGATGAGAGTGACGTATGGAGGCGCGAAACGAAAAACAAAAAGCGGAAATCGATAAAAAGCAAGCGGTGAAACAACCCATGCCCGCGGGACTTCCTTATCTTGCCAGCGGCGCGGTTTTTTTTGTATTTGCTATGCTGCTGCCGATGTATCGGCTGTGGGCACTGCTGACAGCTCTGCTCATCGCAATCGCAGTTCTGGTCGTGCTGGAACGCGCGCGTGCAAAGCAGGTCGCGGCGATGCCCGTTGTGACGCCGGTACGCCAGCGAACAGAGGAAATCTCCAAGCTGCTGGATGCCGGACGAGATCAGCTTCACACGCTGCAGTCGCAGATCCGCAGCGACAAGGTGGGGCAACATGTCGAAAGCATGGCAGGCACCTTGCAGAAGCTCGCGGATAATCTGGAGCAGAATCCAAAGGACCGCGGCAAGATTCGGAAGGTCGCGGTACACTATGTACCGATGATTACGGATTTAGTCAAAAACTATATCAATCTGGAACAGCAGGGAATTGACGGCAGCAACATTTCCGCGACGATGGCCAGCATCGAAAGCGGCCTCGAAAAGATTGATGAAAGTCTCAAACAGTATTTAGACGATATGTTTGAGGATGATAAAATGAGCATCGAAACCGATATCACAGTGCTGCGGCAGCTGATGAACAAGGATGCCGAAGACGTAAACAAAATGAATTTTGACGATATTTTAAAGGAAACGAATGGAGGAAACGAAAATGTCTGATGAAATGAAAACAATGGAAGCTACCGTCGATACGAAGGAAACGGAAATGCCTGTGCTGGTTCTGCCGGGCGAGGAAGAAACGCAGCTCGACCAAATGATGGTGGAGGCATCGGCAAAGCCGGAAACGGTCAAAGAGGTCAACATCGAGGATAAGATTCAGCTGACCGACGCGGAGAAAAAGGCAGTAGATGATTTCGCGGCAAAGATCGATATCAGCAATGCCAACCATATTCTGCAGTACGGCGCGGACGCACAGGCGAAGATTACCCAGTTCTCAGACATGGCACTGGAAAAGGTCAGAACGAAGGACCTCGGCTCTGTCGGCGATACCCTCAGCAGCTTAGTGGTGGAACTGAAGGGCTTCGACCCGAACGAACAGAAAAAAGGCTTCTTCGGTCTTTTCAAAAAAGCAGGGGCCAGCATCGCGGAGCTCAAGGCGAAGTATGACAAGGCAGAGGTCAATGTCGAGAAGGTCGTGGACGTGCTGGAAGGTCATCAAATTACGCTGACCAAGGACATCGCGGTACTGGATGAAATGTTCAAGGCGAATATGACCAACTTTAAGCAGCTTTCCTTATACATCGTGGCAGGCAAGAAAAAGCTTGAAGAAGTGCAGAATGTGACGATTCCGGCGATGCAGGCAAAGGCCGCGGAAACCGGCGCGATGGAGGACGCGCAGGCGGCGAACGATTACGCGAACCTGGCGAACCGCTTCGAAAAGAAACTGCACGATCTGGATTTGACCAGAACCGTTTCCCTGCAGATGGGGCCGCAGATCAGATTGATTCAGAATAACGACACCCTGATGGTCGAAAAGATCCAGACCACCTTACTCAATACGATTCCGCTGTGGAAGAGCCAAATGGTGCTCGCGCTGGGGCTTGCGCACAGCGAGCAGGCGATGCAGGCACAAAAGGCGGTTTCCGATACAACCAACGAACTGCTCAAAAAGAACGCGGAGCTGCTCAAACAGACTACCGTCGGCGTCGCGCAGGAGTCCGAACGCGGTATTGTGGATATCGAAACACTCAAACACACCAATCAGATGCTGATCGATACGTTGGATGAAGTTGTGAAGATCCAGAACGACGGCAGAGCGAAACGCAAGGCCGCGGAAGTGGAACTGATGAATATCGAAACGCAGCTGAAAGATAAGATGTTGGAATTCAGAGGCTAAACATATGAAAATATTAGAGAACAGAGGGATCTGCATCGGGCTGATGCTGGTGCTGGTTGTCTGCGGATTCCTGCTCGGCGGGTATAAAGGACTTGCCGGAGCGTATCAGAAGGCGTCAGATGTATTCTTTCTCGGAGAGGATGGAGACGGCGTCTGCGTCGCGAAGGATATGGCGGAGCGCGCCGGCGCGCTGACCAATCTGCAGACTGTCGCCAAAAAATATCTCGCTGCAGAGGATGCCGCGGCGCGGGAAGCGGCGGATGCAGTCAACGCTTATACCCGGGCGGACGGGGATGTTTCCGCATTATTCGCGGCCAATATCCGTATGGAAACCGCGATGGAGGCACTGTACCGAGAGCTGGGAGAGAAAAACCTTTCCGATAAAGATGAAAGCTATCGGCAGCGTCTGTACACGGAGTTTAACTCGCGCGGCGACACCATCAGCCATGACCCGTATTACAGCTACGCGGCAGATTACAATCGGATCCTGCAAAAGTTCCCGGCGAACCTAATTGCGGCTTTGACCCCGATTCAGGCGGCGCCTGTCTCACGCTGACGCCGTTTCCGCGCTCCAAAAAACAGGGGAAAACGCTTTGACAGAAAGGATGGATGCGAATGAAACGAAAAATGACTGCAGCGCTGCTGACGATAATTTTGGCGGCACTGGCTGCCTGCGGCAGCGCCTTCGCGGCGATCCCAACCGCGCCGGATCCGTTCTACGCGGCAGATTTCGCGGATGTGCTGGAACAGCAGACGGAGGACTATATCATAGAGCAGAACGGTATGCTCGAAAACGCCTGCGGCGCGCAGATTGTCGTCGTGACGACGGATTTTTTGGACGGCATGGATATCGAGGATTATGCTTACAAACTCTTTAACGCCTGGAAGATCGGCGACGCGCAAAAGGGAAACGGCGTTCTGCTGCTGCTTGCCATAGGAGAGGATAACTACTGGTGCGTGCAGGGAAAGGGCTTGGAGGACGCGCTGCCGAGCGCGGACATCGGCGATATTCTTTGGGAGAATCTCGAAGATGACTTCGCGGCCGGAGATTATGACAGCGGCGTCCAAAAGACCTTCGACGCGCTGTTTGATACGGTATATAATTATTACGGCGGTGACGCGGCGACCGGCGGGACTCCCGCGGATGAAGACGCGGCGGAGAGCGGCGGGACGTTTTGGACGGTGATTACGGGGATTATCATGCTGATCGTATTCATCGCAATCCTTTGGCTGGTATTCAGTCTGCTTCGAGGGATTATCCGCGCCGCGGGCTCCGGGCGCGGAAGGCGCCGCGGCAGTACAGTCTATATCCCGCCGATGAGAAGTTCCGGACGCAAACGGGCGCCGGGACCGCCGCCGTTCTCAGCGAATGACCGCAGGGAGAGCTCTTTTGGAGGGCTCGCAGGCAGACGGCCAAGCAGCAGACCGGCCGCGCCGGCGCGCAGGCCATCCTCCGGCGGCAGCATGAGCAGCAGTCGTCCGGCAGCCGCGAGACCATCCTCCGGCAGCCGTCCGACAATCAGCAGGTCGTCGTCTTCGAGCAGGCCGACCGGCAGCGGACGCGGCGGCGGCGGGACAACCCGCGGCGGCGGAGCGGGACGCAGAGGCAGATAGAGGCGCGTCCTTCAAATAAAGAAAAAAGCCCCGCGGGCAGCAAGCTAAACGCGGGGCAAGCGCAAAAAAATCGGCAGACGAACGTAAGACGTCCTGCCGATTTTTTACGATGAAGGAACGATTGCCCGCGACATTTTCGAAATATCAATTCGAAATATCGACAAGCACTTGCGAAGCAACCCTCTTGCGTGAGTGCCATGCGCGCATAGAAATCTGTACTTTGCTGCGCGCGCTTTTAAGCTTGCAAGAAGTCGCGCATTAAAATCAACAGCAGATTGTTGTTATAGAGATCCGCGGCGAAATAGGAGCCTTCCATCCATCCGGCGACAGTATCGCAATACGAAGGCAAGAAGATACCGACTAGCGGAAACAGCAGCGCCAAAAACAGGAGCACAGAAAGCGCGCCCAGGAGAATTCCCATCAGGATACCGAGAAACCAGTCAAGCGCGCCGACAAAGCCGCCGCGGTATTCGTGCGAGAAAGCGCGCGTAAGCAGCGACAGAAGCAGACGCAGCGCGATCAAAATCAAGAAGAAGCAGAGTATCATCAGCAGCAGGTTCGCCAGCTTGTCCGTATTGTCGGTAATAACAGAAGACGCGGAGGCGTCCGCGCTTTCTTTGAACAGCTCCGGCAGTATTTCGTAAACGCGGGAGGCGGTCCATTTTTCATGCAGACCGGTTTGGATTTTGTCCGTGAGCGCGAGACCCAATTCGGTCTTTTCGAGAAGCAGGGCGGCGAGATCGTCGCAGAAGAGCCACGCGATCACGACAGTCGCGATACCGCGCAGAAAGCTGACGACGGTCATCACAAAACCCTTGCGCATGGCGAAAAAAATCGTCAGACTAAAAAGAATCAAAACCAGAATATCCATCATCATAAGAAGCCCCCCTGTCGTCATATGATATAGTAACAATTGTTTGCGCGGCCGAAACCGAAATTACACGGTCGCGGACGAGTGAATCCGGCGAGCGGCAGCCGCGCGAAGACGGCGCTGTGCCCGCTGTAAATCTATTTTACTAAAAAAAGAAGGAATCCGCAAGTCTGTGCTTGCGGCAAAGGATAGAGGGGTGGAGATGGGAAGTCAGTACGGGCCGTATATCATGTATTTTTTGAGTCAGCTGCTGCAAAAACAGAGGATGGGACAGACGAACGCAAGCGAAGCTGATGAAACAGAAGCGCGAGACACGCAGAAAGAGACGGTGACGGAAGCGGAAGCGCGGCGGCAGCCGGGGACTCATCCTGCCGCGGATATTTTTGATCAGGACGAGACAGGAGCCTGCTGGCACCGTCAAACGCAAATCGCGCTTCTGGAAAAGTTTTGCCCCGAAGGCGAGGCGCAGGCGCGCAAACATGGACATTTTTTAATCGGGCAAAACGGTCAGGACAGTTTTGTGGGGATTCCGGGCCGCTTCCTGCGGGCAGAGCAGCCGGCAGGCGGCAAAACAGGGTTTACCCTTTGGCAGCCAATACGGGGCGGAGCGGAGTTATATGAGGAACTGGCGGAACTGGACGATACGATGGCGGAATATCTTTATGGATATTGGATCGCGCGGGTGGACGCGAAGACCTTGGCGTTGTCAGAGGTGTGAGAAAATCCGAATCCGCGTGAAGCGGCAGATTTTGACGCGTGAACGCGCAAATTGTACTGGATGCAGTACGCAAAAATGGTTGAATAATCTGCGCGAGTGTGGTATGATGATAAAAGTATGGAAAAGTTCATGACCGAGGCTTTAGCAGAAGCCAGAGCCGCGCGGGAACAGGGAGAAATTCCGATTGGCGCGGTCATCGTAAAGGACGGCGTTATCATCGGCCGCGGACATAATATGACCTTGACCCAAAAGGACCCGACCGCGCACGCGGAGATTCTCGCGATCAGGCAGGCGGGGAAATACCTGGGGGAAACTTTGGGATGGAAACGTCTGACCGGCTGCAGCATGTATGTAACTATGGAACCATGCAGCATGTGTGCGGGTGCTATCGTTTGGGCACGCGTGGAGAAGCTCTATATCGGCGTGATGGATCCAAAGGCCGGAGGCTGCGGATCGGTGTTTAACATCGTACAGGAAAAAAAGCTCAACCACTATGTGGAGGTTATCGAAATAGAGGACGGCCCCCTCAAAGAGGCATGCGGCGGTATTGTCCGCGACTTTTTTCGTGAACTGAGAGCCGCCAAAAAAAACACAAAAGAAGAGGAATCGGAGGAAACAAAATAATGAAAAGAGCAGGCCGTATTTTAAGCCTAGTAATCGTAACAATCATGCTTTGCACAGCAGTTTGCTTTGCTGACGGAGCTTCCGCGGGAAATTTCAAACTTGTCGAAGCCTATCCGAAGGATGGGGCGACCGGTACCGCGATGGAGAACGTCGGAGTGAAATTGTATTTCGACGCTGAATTTTCGGAGGCAGTTCTGAAAAAGACCAACGACAAAGCGTTCCAGCTGGTGGATCCGGAGGGAAAGAGCCTGCCGCTGATGGTACTTTATGTACCGAAAGAGGACGTAACCGAGGAAGGCGTCAAGGGTATCATCCTGGTACTGCTTGATAATACGGCGGACAGTTCCGTCAAGGTAGAGAGCAATACCGAATATACGCTGAAAATTTCCAAGGATCTTACGGCTGACGATGGCAGCACGCTCGGCGCCGATCAAAGCATAACCTTCCGCACGATGAACCAGCAGGCTAACACGCTGGTCAATATCCTGATGATGGTCGTCATGTACGGCGGTATCATGGTATTTACCATGCGCAGCATGAAGAAAACCGCGCGGGAAGAAGCCGAAAGACAGAGAGAAGAAAAGGTCAATCCGTATAAAGAAGCGAAGAGAACGGGTAAATCCGTAGAAGAAATCGTGGAAAAGGATCAGCGCGAGAAGGCGAAGAGAGCCGCGAAACTCGCGAAGAAGGCCGAGGCAGAAGAGGATGATGAGGAAGAAGACGACGGCAACTACCATGTGAAAGGTCCTCGTCCGATCTCTGCGGCCGGAGCGAAGTACAAGACAGGCAGAAAAGCGCTGGCAGAAGCGAAAAAAGCCGAAGAAGAAGCCAGAGCCGCGCGAAAAAAAGCACAGGGCAAGAGCAAAAAGAAATAAATAGCAGACCGATGAGAGGGCAAGTTCCTCTCATTTCGTCTAACATAGCGTTGAATAGAAACGACCGCGAAAGTGAAAGAGGTGAACCTATGCATGCCATACGGGAGCGTAGAGAACTGGAACTCCGGTCTTATGCGAAGATCAATCTGGCACTCGATGTGACCGGTATCAGACCGGATGGATACCACAGCGTAGATACCATCATGCAGCGGGTATCGCTGGCAGATCTGATCCAAATCAGCTGGCAGCCGGAGGATGGGGCGGACGCGGCTGAGCCCGCGCACATCATCGTGACGACGACGAAGCCATATCTTCCGACAGACCGGAGAAATTTGGCGTATCGGGCGGCGGAGGCTATGCTCGAAGAAGCGAAACAAAGAGGGTATACGCCGCGGGGGACGCTGCGCATCCATATTGAAAAAAGGATTCCGGTCGCGGCCGGATTGGGCGGTGGCAGCGGAAACTGCGCGGCCGTACTGATCGGTTTAAACCGCCTCTGGAAGCTGCGCTGCAATACACGAAAACTGTGCGAAATCGCGGCGACGATGGGCTCCGATATTCCGTTCTGCGTGTTGGTGCAAAACACACCGTATCGCTGCGCGTGGGGGACCGGACGCGGCGAGGAACTGCGAGGTCTGCGTGTCGGCTTGCGTAAATATCTGTTACTCGCCAAGCCTGCATTTGGGGTTTCGACGAAGGAGGTCTTTGCGGGAATCGACACTTGCGAAATTACCGAGCATCCGGACTTGCAGCGGTTAAAAAAAGCATTGGGACAAAAAAAGGATGAAGAAATCTACCGAAATATGATCAATGTTTTGGAGAATTATACCCTGCCGCGTTATCCGAGAGTGAAAGAACTGAAGGACAAAATCGCGGCAACCGACGGCGCGCGCAAGGTTCTTATGAGCGGGAGCGGGCCGACCGTCATCGGCGTTTACGATTCGTACCGCGCGGCGAAGCAGGCCTGCGTGGAGATCAGGAAGGCCGGTTTTGAAGCCTATTGGGCGGATACAATCAGATAAAAGATGTAAAAGATGTAGTAAAGGTATGAAAGAATTTCGAGGTAGAGGAAATGCTGAATTTTGATTTGCAGAATCACAAGCCGTTGCGGGAAATCGTGTACGAAGAATTGAAACGACAAATTCTCAAGGGAGAGATCGCACCCGGACACAGAATGATGGAAGTGGAACTTGCAGACGACATGGGCGTGAGCCGCACGCCGGTCAGAGAAGCCATTCGGAAACTGGAAAAGGAAGGACTGGTAACGATCGAGCCGCGCAAAGGCGCTTACGCGTCCGATATCTCCATCAAGGAGATGATTGACGTGCTGGAGGTCAGACAATATCTGGAAAGTTTGGCTGCCGGTATGGCCGCGGCCAGAATTACGCCGGAAGAAAAGCTTAAGCTGCAGGAGGCGACCGACGCTTATAAACAAGCGATTGAATCCGAGGATACTTCCGAGATCATCAAATGGGATGAGAATTTCCACAAGATTATCGTAGACTGCAGCGGAAACAAGACGCTGATTCAGATGATTTCACAGGTGCAGGAGCTCGCGCTGCGTTTTCGCTACATCTACTACGATGATTTTTCGAGATACAAGAATCAACCGCTGGAACACCAGGAAATCGAAGAAGCCATCATGAACGGCAATGTCGAAAAAGCCAGAAAGGAAGCAAACGAGCATTTAGCCAGACTCAAGGAGTTTGTCATGCTGCAGGGAGAAAAAATCGTCAAAGGAGGCCAATAGGCCTTCTTTTTGTCTTACAAGGCATAAGCGGACGCGTTTTGGAATAGATTGTAGCAAGACCAAATCTGGAAAGGGGAAAAGCTATGACCTACGAAAAGGAAATTCCGGAGTACGCGATGGTGCCGGCAAAGGAAATGGAGGAGCGCGTCATCACGCCCGTCGGCAAAGAGGCCGTCTATACCGAGGTACAGCTCACCAATATCAGCCAAAAGCCCAAAACGATGATTACCATAGAAGAGGACATCCTAGTGCCGGATACCAAGCCGGATCTCGCGAGAATTTTGTTGATTGACGGAACGCCGCGCCCGTCGAACCGCCGTCTCGGGCCCGTAGAGAAGGGAGAGGATTCCCTGAGTCTCTCCGGTGAAATCGAACTGCAGACGCTCTATCTTCCTGAAAAACAGGAGGGTGCGGAAACCGTGATTTCGGTGCAGACGCGAGTGCCGTTTCAGGAACAGTGCCATATCGCGCTGACGCCGGAATCCACGCTGCAACTGGAGATTCATGTCGAAAAAATCGAGTACATGGTCATTAACGAGAGAAAATATCGCGTCAAGATTTTTTTGGCACTCTGCATCCGCGAGTATGTCGACCGCAATCCGGCGCTTTTTGAAAGCATCAACGGAGAAGAGATTCAGACGCGGCGGGAAAAAATCGAAATGACCAACGTCGCGCAGAGAAGAAGTGATACCCTGCATATCTGTGAAGATCTGGATATCAAGACAGAATACCCGCCGGAAGCGGTCCTCTGTCAGAGCATCGCGGTGGTAGAGAATTATAAACAGGTGACAGAAGAAAAGGTGGTAATCAGCGGCTTTGTCTGTGTCAATCTTTTGTATCGCTGCAGAGAAGATGGCGAATATTGCGAGGATCTGCATCAGGCGCGCGAAAAGGTGGAATTCACGCAGTTTATTCCGCTGCATGGCGGCGGGGTCGCGGGCGCGGGCAGTCAGATTGTCTTCGATGGCAGTGACCTTAGGGTTAAGCCGGCGCGCGGAGAAGATGGGGAAGAAATTCTGCGCCTGGAAGGAGATCTTCTGACCGAAGTCGAAATCTACCGCAATACGGAACGGGCTGTCGTCGTGGACGCTTATCACAGGGAAAAAGATTTTTTGTGTGATTATCAGGAGGAACCCTGCTGCACACTGATCGGAACGACGATGGGAGAGGCTTCCTTACGGGAGATTTTTTCACCGGAGCTGCCGGAGAGCGAGCTCGCGCGGGTTCTGTACACAGAGGGAAGGGTTTTGGATGGACACAGCCGCTGCGAGCAGGGCAAGATTGTTACGGAGGGAAAGCTGTCTGTCAGACTTCTCTGTCTGTGCGGTGGAAACCCGGAAACAGCAGGACAGCTGTTCAGCGTAACGGAGGAACTGCCGTTTCGCGTGGTAACGAGCCTGCCGCAGCTAGAAGGCAGCGAGAGCATTCGCGAGCAGATCTTTATCAAGGAGCTTTGGGCAGAAAAGATCAATGGGAAGCAGCTCGAATGCAGCGCGAACGTACTGGTTATGACGGAGGTGACGCGGGAGAGCGTGATTCGGCTGCTGACGAATCCGGCATTCGCGGAAGGAAGCGGCGCGCGGCAGCCGGCGCCGATGGTGATCTACATTGTCAGGGAGGGCGATCAACTTTGGGAGATCGCCAAAAAATATAAAAGTACGGTGGACGCGATCATCGAAATCAATCAGCTCGCGGAGGAAAATCCGCGGCCGGGACAAAAACTGCTGATTCTCAAATAGGGAAGCATGAGCTTCCACGAAGAAAAATCGGCGCTGCGGGTATAAAAAAGAAAAAATCGTCCATAATGCTCTTATCAGGAGGAAAATTATGGACGAAAAAAAACAAAACAAAACCGGAATCATGATTCTTTTGGCGATGGTCGCCGCGATGGGATTTTTGGCGGCGACCGAGGGATGGCTGCGCGTCAGCGAATGCGGAGAGGTGCTGCCAGGCGAGCTGCCGCCTTCAGCGGCAGAGGAAACCGGTGATTGGGATACAGGATCCGTCAACGAATATCCGGGCATTATCCGCTTCCATGTCATCGCGAACAGTGACAAGCAAGAGGATCAGCAAATCAAGTACATGGTACGCGATGAGGTATTTCGTAAACTGGAGAACGCGCTGACGCGCAAACTGCTGCAGGAAGAAGCGCGCGTCAGCGCGGAAGCCTCTGAGCCGGCAGCGAAAAAAGAAAGCGCGGCACAGGACGCGGAAGCTGTTTTTCTGCAAGGGAAGAGGGTGCGAAGACAGGACTCGGAGGCCGGAAGCGCGAGGCCGGGTAGCGTGGCACAGGCCGAAATCAGCCGCGCGTATATCAGAGAGCATCTGCCGGAAATTGAGTCCTGGGCGCGGGAATGTCTGCGCGCGAGCGGGTGCGCCTATACGGCAAGTGCGCGATACGGCGTCTGCGCGATTCCGGCCAAAAACTATGATGACCTCTATTTCCCCGCAGGGAATTATGAGGCGCTGACGATTACGATCGGAGAGGGTGCCGGACAAAACTGGTGGTGTGTCATATTCCCGCCGTTGTGTATGGTGGACGCGGCGGATTCTGCTTATCGAGATTCCTTCCACATTGACGCGCAGGGACGTTTGGTGCTCAAATCCAAAATTCGAGAGCTGCTGGATCGGGCATCGTGATTTTGGAACGATTGTTGAGCGATATTTCCTGCCGAATAAAATGAAAAGGCTCAGCAAAGGATGCTGAGCTTTTTCGGTTATATTAAAAATTGTAGGAGAAGCGAATTAGTTTTTGTCGGAAGCTTTGGTGCTGTCCTTTGTGTTTTGTTTCTGCTGAATTTTGGCGGAGTCCTCGAGCTGAACGTCAACCTTGAGAATATCGCCGCCGCGCACGATGGTAAAAGTTACGGTATCGCCGACCTTATGCTTTTGGATTTCCTTAATCAGCGTGGCGGAATCAGTCACCTTGACATCATCGATATAGTAGACCATGTCGCCTTGCTGCAGACCCGCCTTTTTGGCGTTGTCCCCGGTTACACCCATGATATAGACACCGGTGATGGAAACACCGTACTGCATCGCGGTACTGCTGTCGGTCAGATCCTGGATCTGGATGCCGGCAGCGGGACGTCCTTCCACATAACCATTTTTGATCAGCGATTTCGCGACACTTTCAACCTTGTCAACCGGAATGGCGAAGCCGAGACCTTCGACATCGGAGCCGGAGGATTTCGCGACGACCAGACCGATCAGATCGCCGTACTGGTCAAAGAGTCCGCCGCCGGAGTTGCCCGGATTGATGGAGGCGCTGGTCTGAATCAAGGTCATGGATTTGCCGTCAATCGTAATTTCGCGTTCCAACGCGCTGATGATGCCGTCGGTTGCCGTACCGGAAAGCGTCCCGAGCGGGTTGCCGATGGCAACTGCCAAGCTGCCGACGGAGACCTGATCCATGCTGCCCATGCTGACCGGAGTCAAACCTGTTTCGTCAATCTTGATGACGGCGACATCGGTTTGCGCGTCGGTCGCGACGAGTGTCGCGGGATAGGACTTGCCGTTGTATAGGGTGACCTGAATGCTGCTTGCGCCGTCAATCACATGGTTGTTGGTAATGATATAGCCGTCCTCGCTGTAGATGACGCCGCTGCCCGCGCCCTGCGTAACATATTGACGCAGCCAGGTGTCTGTGGCGACGGACTCGGTTTCAATCGCGACGACGGAATTTTCGTTTTTTGCGACGATTTCCTCAATCGAGAGCTCACTGCCTGTCGCCTTGGCCAAATTGTAGTACGTTGTGTGTACGGATTTGTCTACGGAGGTGCCGCCAAAATTGCTGATCGCCAACGCGTAAGCGCCGGCGCCGATCGCGGCGGAGATTACCATGCAGACCACCAACATCAACGCAAAAAACTTTTTCGTAACATAAGGTGTGGTGTTCTTTTCTTTTTTTATTCTCTGCGGCGCTTCGGCTCGGTCTGTATAAACATTCTGCCGCGACGTTGTTTCTTCCCCGTCAAAAGACTCTGTATGGGGTCTTTCTGTTTCAAATTTATCCCAATCATCCATCACGAATCCCTCGCTTTCTGTTTTTCTTTTTGATACCCAAATTATAATCAGCATTTGTGTTTTTTCTGTGTAAAAAACATGTGAAATATGATAAAATATCTGTGAAGCATTTCTTCGCCATGCGCAGCGGCTGTCCCGTTTTGTCCGCGCGCAGCGGCAAGCCGGCTGCCCCGATAACGGTCAGGCGCGGCGGAGCGCGGGACATAGAATAAAAAAGAAGGATAACGGATAAAGACAGATAAGATAAAGATAGTATGGAACAGTATTTACAGGAATATGCGCGTTGGCAAAAACAGGAACTGCCGGAGGATCTGGCGGCGGAGCTGGCCCTTGCGCGAAAGGATGAAGGCGAGCTGCAGGACCGTTTTTGCCGCGTCATGCGATTCGGCACCTCGGGACTGCGCGGCAAGATGGGGGTTGGGACAAACCGCATCAACTCCATCATACTCAGTAAGGCGACGAGAGCGATCAGCCGCTATCTTACGGAACGTTATGAGAGTCCCGCGATGGTAATCGGCTATGACACAAGGCACAACTCACGGGAATATGCGGACGGTATCGCGCAGGAGTTCGCGCGGAGCGGGATCCGCTGCTATCTCTTCGCGGAGCCGACACCGGTTCCGGTCGTATCGTTCGCGATACGGCAGCTCGGGCTGAATGGCGGCGTTATGATCACCGCAAGTCACAATACCAAAGAATATAACGGCTACAAGGTTTACGACCATTTTGGAAACCAAATTGATGACCGCAAGGCGGCGTTGATTGAACAATATATGGAAGCGGAACCAACCTTTTGGGAAGGTGTGCCAAAGGACTTGACAGAGGCGCAAAAAGAGGGTACGATATCTTTTTTGGAAGAAGATATTAAGGAAGCATACCTCGCGGCGCTGGAGAGAGAAACTTTGTGGTGGAATGAGGACATCGTGCACTGCAAAAAAGCGCTCGGGGGCTTGCGTATCTGCTATACTCCGCTGAACGGAAGCGGTCGTGATTATGTGCTTGCCGCGCTGGAACGTGTCGGCGTGCGCGAGATTTTGCGCGTCGAGAGTCAGGACGCGCCGAACGGAGACTTCCCAACCTGTCCGTCTCCGAATCCGGAATATCCGGCAACCTTCGCGGAAGCTCTGCGGACAGCAGGCAGCGCGGCGGAGCGAGAAGATCGAGAAAATTATGGAAACGGAGTTTTGCCGCAAGAGACGAAGACCGCCTCCGCGGGCTCCGCAAAGGACGCGCGAAGATGGCCGGACCTGCTTTTAGCGACAGATCCGGACAGTGATCGTCTCGGCGTGATGGTACGTCATGAGGGAGCTTATCGGCATTTGAGCGGCAATCAGGTAGGCGAGCTCCTGTTTGATTACGTTTGCCGCGTGCATGCGGCGGGCGTCCGCGGCAGGACGCTGGACAAAAACAAGGTCATGATGAAAAGCATCGTCAGTTCACCTTTGACGGAGGATATCGCCGGACGTTACGGCGTGCGCGTCAAAAATGTTTTTACGGGCTTTAAGAATATCGCCGCGCAGATAGAACGTCTCAACCGGCAGGAAGAGGCAGGCGCGTTTCTCTTTGGGTTTGAGGAAAGTCTTGGCTATCTGTATGGAGATTACACACGCGACAAAGACGGCGTGATGGCGGCACAGCTGGTCTGTCTGGTAGCCGCGGAGGCACGCGAGCAGGACAAGACGCTTATAGACCGTCTGCGGGAAATTTATGAAGACTATGGCTATCTGGCGACAAGAAACGTTTCGGTCTATTATCAAAAGGAACAGGGCCGGCAAAAGACGTGCCGCATCATGGAGGGTCTGTTCGCGGACGGATTGAAACCGGACGGCTTCGCGATTAAAAAAGAGCTTTGTTACCGGAATCCGCCGTTTTACTGCGCAGACCTCGTCGATGCCACAAGGATCATTGTCAGGCCTTCCGGCACTGAGCCGAAACTGAAGACATATATTTTTTGCAGAGGAAAAAGTGAGCAGGAGGCAGAGGACGCCGCGGAGGCGATCTGCCGCCGCATGCGGAATAAATGGGAGGAAGAGTATGAGTAAAGTCTTAATCGGAATGGACCACAGCGGATCCTTTCGTGTATATCTCGCGGTTACGACAAATCTGGTCGAGGAAGCCAGAACGATTCACAATACAACGCCACTGGCGACAGCCGGCTTGGGCCGCGTTCTGACGGGCGCCGGAATGATGGGGCTGCTCTTAAAGAATAAAAGCGATAAGCTGACGCTTCTGTTCAAGGGAGACGGACCGGCAAAGCAGATTTTGGCGACGGCAACCGGAGCGGGAGAGGTCAAGGGTTATATCGCGAATCCGGATGTGGAGCTGCCGCTGACCGAGGCAGGCAAGCTCGATGTCGGCGGTTCACTGGGGATCGGTGAACTGACGGTCATAAAGGATCTGGGACTCAAGGAGCCTTATGTCGGTACGATCGCGTTGGTCTCCGGAGAGATCGCGGAGGATTTGACCGCCTATTATTTCATATCGGAGCAGCAAAATACAGCGATTTCCCTGGGTGTCAAGATCGATACGGATTATAGCGTACTGGCCGCCGGCGGCATGATGATTCAGATGCTGCCGGACGCGCAGGAGAGCGCTATTGACGCGCTGGAGAAGATGCTTGCGTCACTGCCGCCGATCACAACGCTGGTGGAACGGGCAGAAGCCTGCGGCGGCGAGAACACGCCGCAGGAAACGGTGCTGGAACGTATGCTGCAGGAAATTTTTGCGGATATGCCGGAGGAGTACCGGGTCAGAACGCTCGAATCGCGTGACCTGCGCTGGCATTGCGACTGTTCGGAGGAGCGCCTTGAAAAAATCCTGATGACGATCGGTGAAAAAGATTTAACGGAGATCATCGAGGAGGACGAAGGGGCAGAGTTAGTCTGCCAGTTCTGCTGCAAGAAGTATTATTTTGACAAGGAACATTTACAGAGAATTTTAGCGGAAATGAAAAAAAAGAAAGACGACATCGCCGATTAGGTTTTAGAACCGGACTTTCTTAATATTTCGGAAACATCGCAAGCGATATTTCCTATATAAATAACAACGCGCGGAGGCAACACAGTGGAAAATCAAAAAAAACGAATTGGCATCATCTTTGGCGGCAGATCGGGAGAGCATGAGGTCTCTCTGCTCTCCGCGGCTTCGGTGATCCGGGTGCTCAATACCGAAAAATACGAGCCGGTCTATATCGGTATTACAAAGGAGGGCGCGTGGAAACGGTACCGCGGAGACGCGGAAAGCGTAGAAAACGGCACATGGCTCGCAACGGCGGAGTCTATCAATCCCGGAGATTTGAAGCAGTATCTGGATTTTGCGCTGCCGATCGTGCACGGACCGTATTGCGAGGACGGCAAGCTGCAGGGATTTTTGGAAACGATGGATATTCCGTACGGCGGCTGCGGCGTGCTGGCCTCGGCGGTCGCGATGGATAAGCAGGTGGCGAGACAGGTTTTCCTGCATGCAGGTCTGCCGATGTGCAAACACGTTTTCCTGACAAAGGCCGAATGGCAGGACGAGCGGGAAACAGTGCTCGCGCGCGTCGAGCAGGAGCTTGGATATCCGAATTTTGTCAAGCCGGCGAATCTGGGCTCCAGTGTGGGTATCAGCAAGGCGAAAAACAGAGAGGCGCTGGTGGAGGCACTTACGCTCGCGCTCAGCTTTGACAGCCGTGTTATCGTAGAGGAGTTTATCGATTGCAGAGAACTGGAGACCGGAATCTTAGGCAACGATTATCCGGCCGCGGCGGAGGTGGGTGAAATTCTGTCTTCCGCGGAGTTTTACGATTACGAGGCAAAGTATACGGACGGCGCGTCCCGCGTTTGTATTCCGGCGGAGATCACGGCGGAGGATCGCGAGGAGATCCGCATGATGGCAGTCAAGGCATGCAAGGCCATCGGCGGCGAGGGCTACTGCCGCGTGGACTTTTTTAAGGACCGCAAGACCGGCAAACTCTATCTGAATGAAATTAACACGATTCCGGGATTTACGAAATACAGCATGTTCCCGCTTTTGTGGGAGGCAGCTGGAGTGAACTATCCGCAAATCGTAGAAAGGATTATAGAACTGGGGTATGAAAGATATTACGCTAAAAATTACCGGGAAGCAATGCTATGACAATCATGAAGAGGAACAGATGGAGTTCGTGACAGACGGGAAGCTTTATGTCAGAGGGGGCGCGATTTATATCGTCTATGACGAAAGCGATGTTTCCGGACTGTCCGGCTGTAAGACCACGCTCAAGGTCAGCGGAGATTCCCTTAAGATGCGCAGAATCGGAGGCGGAGGTCCGCAGACCGAGTTGTATTTTGAAAAGGGCAAACGCATCAGCAGCCTGTACGAAACCCCATACGGACCGATGGAGCTGGAGGTGCTGACGCGCAGCGTTATCAATCGTCTGGACACCGCGGAGTATCGCGGCAATGTGGACATTGAGTACCATGTCAGTCTGTCCGGCATGGCAGAAAGCAAGAACCGATTAACGATCGATATTCAATAAAAACGAGAAAAAGCAAAAAACGAGGAGCAGAAGGTAAAAATGAGAGAAATAGGTTTTGACGCGGACAAGTATATCGAAGAACAGTCCAAATATATTTTGGAAAGAATCAAGGCGGGCAATGGGAAGCGGCTGTATTTAGAGTTTGGCGGCAAGCTGGTGCATGACAAGCACGCGATGCGCGTACTGCCCGGTTTTGACGAAAACGCGAAGGTCAAACTGCTGCAGCGCATGAAGGATCAGGCGGAGATCATCATCTGCGTTTATTCCGGCGATATCATCAACAGCAAGACCCGTCAGGATTTCGGTATCACCTACGACTTGGAGGTCTTGCGTCTGATCGATATTTTTCGCAAGCATGATTTGAAGATCAACAGCGTCGTTGTAACCAGATACGAGGACGCTCCGGCAGTCAATCGCTTTATTAATAAACTGGAGCGCAGAGACATCAAAACCTACAAACACTGCTTCACGAAGGGCTATCCGACGGATGTCGAAACCATCGTCAGCGAAGAAGGCTACGGGGCCAATCCTTATATCGAGGTAACGAAGCCGTTGATCGTTGTAACCGGACCGGGAGGCGGCAGCGGCAAGCTGGCGACCAGCCTTTCGCAGCTCTATCACGAATATAAGCGCGGAACCAAGGCCCGATACGCGAAGTTCGAGACCTTCCCGATTTGGAATCTTCCGCTCAAACATCCGGTCAATATCGCCTACGAGGCCGCAACCGCGGATCTGCGCGATGTCAATATGATTGACTCCTTCCATTTGGAGGCTTACGGAGAGATGGCAGTCAACTATAACCGCGATTTGGAGGTTTTTCCGGTGGTGAAACGAATCATTGAAAAGATCACCGGAGAGTCGGAATATCAATCTCCGACGGACATGGGCGTCAATCGGGCCGGCTTTTGCATTACCAATGACGAGATTGTTCGCGAGGCAGCCAGACAGGAGATCATCCGCCGCTTTATGATCGCGAAATGCGACTATAAGAAGGGTAAGATTTCCGAGGCGGTGCTGGAGCGTTCTGAACTCCTGATGAAGGAGGTCGGCGCCGGAGAGGAGGACCGTAAGGTTGTGATTCCGGCGCGCGAATACGCGGAATATAAGCGCAATTGCGATAAAAAATATGTCAATGTCGTCGTGATGGCTATCGAGATGCCGGACGGCAGCATCGTAACCGGACGCAGCAGCCGCCGCATGGTCGCCGCGGGCGCGGCGGTGCTGAACGCGATTAAGAAGCTCGCCGGAATTCCGGACGATCTGTACATGATTGCGCCGAACGTATTCAGCAGTATTCAGAGCATCAAGGGCGATATTCTGCATTATGACCGGACAAGTCTCAATCTGGAAGAAATTCTGACAGCGCTGACCATATCTGCGGAGAACAATTCCTGCGCGGCGAAGGCGATTAAAATGCTCGAAAAGCTCAACGGCTGCAAGGCGCATTGTACGGCGATTCTCAGCGAACGGGATGAACAGGTACTCAGGAGCATGGGCATTGACGTGACCTGTGATCCGGAATATCTGACTACAAACTTATACTTATCGTAAAAAGGCGAATCGCGGCAGGCGCGGCGGTTCGCGAACCAGTTTTAGGAATCTATATGACCAGAAAATCAGAAAAACGAAGAAAAGGGAGCGGCATTCAAACGCTGCTCACGCGGCAGGAAAAGTTAAAATATCGTCTGATCCTTGAGGGGATCGCCGTCGGCTTACTCGCCGGATTGGTCAGCTCGGCGTTTCGCTGGACCTTGATGGAGGCAGAGAGCATACGAACTTTGTTTGTGGAAAGCGCGCGGCAAAAATTGACCTTGGCTGTGCTGGGCATCTTTTTGCTCGGCGCGCTGGCAGTCTTTATTGCCGCCATGCTAAAGCGAGAGCCTTTGATCTCCGGAAGCGGGATTCCGCAGGTCGAAGGAGAACTGCATGGAAAGATCAACGCCAATTGGCTGGAGGTATTGCTCGCCAAATTTTTGGGAGCTGTCTGCGCCATCGGCGGCGGTTTGTCACTGGGACGGGAGGGCCCGAGCATTCAGCTTGGCGCTATGGTCGGCAAAGGCTTTTCGCGTCTGAATAACCGCTTCCGTACAGAGGAAAAACTGCTGATGACCTGCGGCGCGGGCGCGGGCCTTGCCGCTGCTTTCAGCGCGCCGTTGGCAGGCGTGGTGTTTTCGCTGGAAGAATTACACAAGAGCTTCTCAACGGAAGTGCTGCTCAGCACGATGGCCTCAGCAATCACCGCGGACTGGATTGCGTCATATATCTTCGGTTTACGTCCGGTCTTTGATTTGACGGTGACCAATGGGCTGCCGCTGTCACATTTTTGGATGGTCATCCTTCTCGGCATCTTCATGGGCGCGTTCGGCGTTTTCTATAACAAAGCGCTCGCCGTTTCACAGGACTTCTTCGCGAAGCTTCCGACCGGATGGCTCAAGGCAGGGATCCCTTGCGTCTGCGTGATCCTGCTGGCGGCTCTGTATCCGGAAGCGCTGGGCAGCGGACACAGCCTTGTGGGTCATGTGGGCAGCGGAGCGATGACGGTCGGCGCGCTGGCGGTTCTGCTGCTGGTCAAATTTTTGTTTTCGGTCATGAGCTTCGGAACCGGAGCACCGGGCGGAATTTTCCTGCCGCTTTTGGTGCTGGGCTCTGTGAGCGGAGGCTTCTTTACGAAGCTCATCAGTCCGCTGGTCGGCTATTCGAACACATATATATCCATCTTTGTGATTCTCGGCATGGCAGGATATTTCGCGGCGATTGTCAGAGCGCCGATTACCGGCATCATTCTCATCAGTGAAATGACGGGCACGCTTTCCAATCTGCTTTCTCTGTCACTGGTTTCTCTGACCGCGTATCTGACCGCTGAGCTTCTCGGCGGTATTCCGGTATATGACCAGCTTCTGCAGCGTATGCTGCAGGGAGGCACGTCGAAGAAACCGAAAAAAAGCAACAAGGTCTTTGTCGAGAGTCAGGTGCAGATCGGTTCCTTTATGGACGGTCGGACGCTTGCTGAAATCGGTTTGCCGCCTGGCAGTTTGATTGTTTCGGTGCAGCGCGCGGGTCGGGAACTGGTTCCGGGCGGGCAAACCGCGCTCGCGAGCGGAGATACGGTCGTGGTTCTGTGTCATGAGGGCAATCTGCCGGCGGTGAACCAAACGCTTGAAGAAAAATGTCGCAGAATCATTCTCCAAAAGGATGATCCCACGGCAAAACTGTAATCAATCAAAAGATGGTGTGACGCAGCGTTTCTACATCGTGCAGATGGGCAGCCTTTTGCCGGTCCCACTCCATCAGCTTTTCGGAGTATTCGAGCAGACGCCCCTTGGAGAATGGCGAAAGCGCGTGATAGTTGCGCAGAAGCTCAAAGGCGGATTTGCTGGACATCTTGCTGCAGATCAGACCGTTTAAGAACGCGTCCGAATCCTCCTCAAAAAACAGATCCATATCGATTTCAAAGCATTGGGCGATATTGAACAGAGCCTCGGCATCGGGCGTGCGATTGCCGAGTTCATACTGCACATAGAGTGATCTTGTCATATTGACGGTTTCTGCCATACGCTGCTGACTTAACCCATGATAGGTTCGTAAAAATTTCAGATTGTTTCCGACACATTTTTGCAAGTTAAGATTCAAGGTCAAACTCCTTCCTTTTTCATAAGTACATACAAACACACACTGCTTACGGGCTGCTTCTTTGTCCCGCTGGCTTATAGCCTTCCGCAACTATTGTACTAGATTTCTTTGTGAAAAGAAAGTCGATCGCGGAATTTTATCTGTTTTTTAGCAAAACAGCGCACGAAAAAGTTGAAGTTTCGTAAAAAATACAAAATACGAGGAAGAAAAGGGGTTCCTTTTTTCTGAAAGTGTGGTATAATGTTATATGTGAAAGGGTTAATTTTTTAACAAAACGAGACCAAAAATTTGCATTACATATTAAAGGAGGCAATTTAATGAAAAAGATTGGCGTACTGGGAACAGGCACGATGGGAGCCGGCATCATTCAGGTTTTAGCGCAGAACGGCTATGAAGTGGTTATGAGAGCAAGAAGAGAAACTTCCATTGAGAAGGGTCTTGCGACTGTCAAGAAGAATCTGGACAAGATGGTCGCGAAGGAAAGAATGACCGCGGAAGAAGCGGAAGCGGTATTCGCGAGAATTCATGGCTCTACAGATATCAACATCATCGCGGATGCTGACCTGGTCATTGAGGCCGCGACCGAAGATATGGAAGCAAAGAAGGCGTTGTTCGCGGAGCTGGATAAACTCTGCAAACCGGAAACTATCATCGCTACCAATACTTCTTCCTTATCCATCACCGAAATCGCCGCGGCAACCACAAGACCGGATAAGGTAATCGGTATGCACTTCTTCAATCCGGTTCCGGCAATGAAGCTGGTTGAGATCATCAAGGGTCTGACGACCTCCGATGAAACCAAGGATACCATCCTTGCGTTAACCGAAAAATTAGGCAAGACTCCGGTAGAAGTCGCGGAAGCGCCTGGATTCGTTGTAAACAGAATCTTAATCCCGATGATCAACGAAGGTATCGGCATTCTGGCTGACGGCGTTGCTGACGCGAAGGGCATCGACACTGCGATGAAGCTCGGCGCGAACCACCCGATGGGACCGCTGGAATTAGGTGACCTGATCGGTCTGGACGTTGTCCTTGCGATCATGGATGTTCTCTACACAGAATACGGTGATTCCAAGTACAGAGCACATGTACTCCTGCGCAAGATGGTCAGAGCCGGCAAGCTCGGCCGCAAGACAGGCGTTGGTTTCTACGATTATACAAAGAAATAAACACAGAAACAAATAAAAGGTTTACAGAGCGCCCGGACAGGGCGCTCTGCCTGTTATATGTGCTATGCCGCCGCGGAAGACATCTCTGATATAACAGGTAAAAATGTTTCGCAAAGCGCAGCGCATGCATGCGCGCGTAGAAATCTCTGCTTTCGTTACATGTGCGCTTGTCAACTGAAGGTAGAAAGCGAAAAGAATAAAGTGAGAGCCATGTAGATAGGAGCCATAAAATGAACACAGACAAGAGTGAATATCTGGTAGGAGAACTGGCGGAATACTTTGGTGTGAGTAATGATACTTTGCGTCTTTATGATAAAAAAGGTATTTGCTCCCCGCAAAAGAATGAAACAAATCATTACAGGACTTATTCGCGGGAAGATTTTATCTTGCTTGAATTTGTCATGCGTTTGAAGCAGATGGGTATGACCTTAGATGAAATCAAGATGATGGTTACAGACTGCAGCGTTGAAAAAGCAGAAGCGATCATGAGCATTGAAGCGAAAAAACTGGAGGATCAAATCAAAAAACTGCAGATCCTCAAGGACATGGTACAGGATTACAGAAAAAGCTACGCCAAGGTGATCGAACATTTTGGCCGGTATGAAATCACAGAATCGCCGACGTTTCTTTATTTGGACGTGCATGACTCCATGCCGGAAAATATGAAAGTATTTAAAAGTCTCTCACAAAGCTATTTGCCGAAGTTTACGTTTGTTATGTCAAAAGAAGATTTTTTGCGGGAAGAGACATGGGAAAACATGAACGAGTCGGAGTATCGGAGAACACATCAAAAATACGCGCTTACGATGATCGATGATGAAAACTTTGGAGAAACGGAGAACTTTCCGCATCACGCACTGAAGATTAAAAAATATGAAAAGTGTGTGCATACCGCGACGGAAGCGTACACCAATTCTGATTACAGCGGATTTAAAAAATGCAGCGATTATCTGCGTGACAATCATTTTACGCTTGTGGAGGATCCCTTGCTGCGTATGATTTATATTGGCGGAGATAAGGGGAGGAATCATGTGTATTATGAATTTTGGATGCCGATAGAATAAGAAGTGAAAAACAAGGAAGCCGCCGCTTTGCCGATAAAAGGCAAAGACATGGCGGTTTTTTGTTATATAGGAAATATCGAGCAGCGATATTTTTGGAATTATGGAAAAAGCACCTTGCAAAGCGGTGCTCATGGGTGAGCGCCATGTGCGTATCGGAATCTCAGATTTCGTGATGCGCAATTTTGTTTTTTGCGTAAATAAAAAAATCTGTTGATTTGTGTTGAAATAATGTATTTTTGATGAAAATGTATTGACATTGGAGTTACTCAATGGTTTATGCTGTCTTGTAACAGAAGGTATCGATGCCAAATCATGCTGATTCGTGGACGCACGAAAAGCTGACACATGTTTTGTACGAAAGGAGCAGAACTATGAAACGTGAAAAAACCGCAAAAGGGGCTCAAAAAAAGGAACTGCCTCACATTTTTGTCATTTTACTTGTAGTTATTATTTTAGCGACAATTTGCACATGGATTGTTCCGGCCGGCGCGTATGATCGCGTCCTGGATGAGGCAACCGGAAAAATGTTGATCGATCCGGACAGCTTCCACTATATTGAGAAAACTCCGGTAGGCCCGTTTGGCATGTTTGTTGGCATTGAAGAGGGACTGATTGAAGCAGCAAACATCACATTTTTGATTTTATGCGCGTTTTCGAGCTTGTATCTTTTAGAAAAAACAGGAGCTATTGACGCAGCAATTGCCTTGATGGTAAGAAAAACAGAAAAGCATCCGAAATATTCTAAAGTCATCATCGCGCTGGTTATGGTGATCCTCGCGGTGTGGGGTTCTACGGGGACAATGTCCTATGAAGAAATTATCGCGTTTATTCCGATCTTCGTCGCCGTGGCCATGGCTTTGGGCTATGACGCCATGACCGGTGTGGCGATATCCGTAGTACCTGTCGGCGTGGGCTTCGCGTCCGCGACCGTCAATCCATTCACCATCGGTGTCGCGCAGACGATTGCAGAACTGCCGATGTTCTCCGGAGTGGGATACAGAATTCTGATCCTTGCAGTTATGACAACGGTGCTCATCATTTACGTTATGATGTATGCCTCCAAGATAAAAAAAGACCCGACGAAGAGCCTGACTTACGGTGTTGACTTTTCGGATATGGCAGTGGATGAAGAACGTCTCAACACCCCATTTACGATGGAGCGCAAGCTCAGCCTTGTGGCGCTGATCATTATTGTCGGTGTTATGGCGTGGGGTCTTTTAACGCAAGGGTGGTATATCAACCAATGTGCGGCACTTTTTATGATTTTGGCAATCGTTGTAGGCATTATTAACCATTGGAAAGCTAATCGCATCGCGGAAGTTCTCGTGGACGGCATGGGCAAAGGTATTCTGTCAGCAGTTATCGTTGGCGTCGCGAGAGCGGTATTGGTTGTAATGACAAAGGGCGGAATCATCGATACGCTGATTCATGCGTGCGTAGGCTTAATTCAAAACCTGTCCTTGTACGCAAGCGGCGTGGCAATGCTGATATTCCAGACCTTGTTAAATTTCCTGGTTCCATCCGGTTCCGGACAGGCTGCGGTATCCATGCCGATTATGACGCCGATCGCGGATCTCATCGGTATGAACAGACAGATCGCGGTACTGATTTTCCAGTTTGGAGACGGATTCTCCAACCTGCTGTGGCCGACCAGCTTCATGGTCATTGCCTGCGCGATGGCAAGAATCCCGCTGAACAAATATTACAAATGGCTGATGCCGCTTTTTGGAATCATGTTCGTGTTACAATGCGTCTTTGTTTTAGGCGCGATCGCGATGAACTATCAATAAACAGCGGGAGGTTTGGATTTGGAATATAAGATCAATCAGGAACTGCTGTCTCAGCTCGATGCAGAAATCGACGCGATGATGAGCGAAGTTGTCGAGAACAGACGATATTTGCACATGCATCCGGAAATAGGATTTGATACTGTGGGGACAGAAAAAATGGTCAAAAAGATTCTGTCAGACAATCAGATTGAAATTCTAGATACAAAGCTTGGCGTACTTGGCGTGATACCGGGTAAGAACCGGAAGCGCATGATTGCTTTGAGAGCGGATATGGACGCGTTGTGCCTTCAGGAAGAAAACGACGTACCGTATAAATCTCTGTATGAAAATAAAATGCATGCCTGCGGACATGACGGGCATACAGCGATGCTCCTTGGCGCCGCAAAGCTGCTTCAGCGGCACAGAGAGGAACTTGAAACAGACGTGTTGTTGCTTTTTCAGCCGGCGGAGGAAGGTCCAACCCCGGGCGGGGCGAAACTGATTCTGGAAGAGATGAAAAAACTTGGGCTTCTTGAAAAAACGGAGCGGATTTTCGGACAGCACCTGTTCAACAACTACCCTTGCGGCATGGTTGGATATAAATTTGGCGCGAAAGCTTCCTCTACCGATGAATTTTATATAAAAGTCATCGGCAAAGGCGGTCATGCAGGCTTGCCGCATCAGACAATCGATGCGCTGTCAATCGGAGCTAAAATTGTTACTGCGATGGAGAGTTTCATGTCAAGGAGAATCGATCCCTTTGATTCGGCTGTTTTTTCGGTCGGAATTTTTGAGTCGGGATCCGCAATCAATATTGTGGCAGATTCGGCTAAAATTTCGGGAACGATTCGATGTCAGAAGGACGAGACCAGAGCGTATATCCTAAAGAATATGGAGCAAATCGTCAATGGCTTGTGTCAGGCGTACGGCGCAACCTGCAAAATTGATATTATTCATGGTTTACCTGTTCAAGTGAACGATGCGGAAACGACGGAATATGCCAAAAAAGTTGTAGAGCAGGCAATCGGCAAAGAAAAAACATTCGAAATACCGCAGCCGATGATGGGCGCGGAAGATTTTTCCTACTATGCACAGGTGATTCCGGCATCCTTTGTGGATATCGGCTCGGCGAATGCGGAACGGAATTTGACAGTTTTGGGACACAATCCAAAGTTCGATTTTGATGAAGAAGCTATGAAAACAGGCATCAAAGTCCTGTGCAGCTTAGCCTTCTCTATGAAGTAAGAGATATCAGTCATCGACAGCATGGAAGAATCCGTTCCTTTAATGAGAATCTTTAACTGAATATAGAGGGGATAAATCATGTATAATGGAGAGCTGGCATGGATAGAAAATGCATTGGATTGCCTTTATGAAACCGGAAAAATGGGAAATCTGCATTGGAGAGCGACCTACACAGAGGAAGATCAAAAAGCACTGAAACTTTTGGAACAGTGGATGCGGGAAAAAGATTTAGAAGTAGTTTATGATGATATTGGCAATCTCTTCGGAAAAATAGAAGGAGAGCAGGATAGAATCGTCTTAACGGGTTCCCACCGAGACACTGTAAAGAACGGTGGGAAGTACGATGGCGCACTGGGTATCATTTGTGCGATTGCTGCCGCAGGCTCACTTTACGCGGAATTAGGCAAACCGAAAAGGAGTGTGGAGGTTGTTGCATTCGGCGAAGAAGAAGGCAGTAGATTCCTCTCCGGATATCTGGGAAGTCGTTATTTCGTCGGGCAATTATCGGATGATATTCTGCAGGAACAGGATGCGAATGGAATCACACTGACCGAGGCGATCCGGCAGGCTGGATTTTCCGGAAAAGGAATGCAAAAATTACCGCAAATGCAGGATGTTGAACGCTTTATTGAATTACATATTGAACAGGGCGGTGTGCTAGCGCAGAGCGGAGAGCAAGTCGGGTTAGTCACCTCGATTGTGGGTCTTTTGATTGGTAAAATCACGATTGAAGGACATCAAAATCATGCAGGTACGACACCGATGCATCTGCGCAAAGACCCGGTGACGAGAGCCGCACAGTTCATCACAGAAATGAATCAATGGGCCA
>ERZ825896.326-NODE-326-length-64437-cov-3.968438_pt1 | contig 64437 bp, 61 predicted proteins | sample MGYA00519858_ERZ825896 | MGnify/ENA primary metagenome ERZ825896 (study PRJEB31778, sample SAMEA3449214) | human gut metagenome | biome: human gut; feature: human-associated habitat; material: faeces | place: United Kingdom | collected 2010/2012 ... | reverse complement strand
GTACTGTGGCGTTGACTGATGGGAGAGCGCGCAGGAACAGAACCCAGGCTTTATTTTACGGCGATGCACTCGATTTCAAAGAGGCCGCCCTTAGGCAATGCCCCGGCCTGTACACAGGAGCGCGCAGGGGGATCCTGAGGAAAATACATGGCATAAATCTCATTGGCGGCGGCAAAATCAGCGATATCGGACAAAAAGACCGTGGTCTTGACGACGTCACAGTAGTCCATGCCTGCCTCGTGCAGGACTGCGCCTAAATTCTCCATCGCCTGCTTTACCTGGGCCGTCAGGCCTTCGGCCAGAGCGCCGGTCTCAGGGATCAGTCCAAGCTGGCCGGAGGCATACAGGGTGTTGCCGCAGCGCTTGGCATGGCAGTAGGGGCCCACGGCGGCGGGAGCGCCGGCGGCGGTAATGGTCTGGTTCAAAGAAAATCCCTCCATTTTATAATTTTGCCCCTCATTATATCAAATAGAGGGGCCCTTGCAAATGTGTATTGGCTCCATACTTACAAAAATGTCACGAAAACGTAAGGCCCTTCCATGGCAGGACGGACACAGAAACTGTTAGAATAGGTCTAGAAAAGGAGGAAGCCGCTATGGAACCAATTTTAAACGTCCAGCATCTGCAAAAGTATTACGGCGCCAGGGGCAGCGTCACCCGTGCGGTGGATGACATCAGCTTTTCCGTAGCGTCAGGAGAGTTTGTGGGAATTATGGGGGCCTCCGGCTCTGGCAAGACCACCCTGCTCAACTGTGTGTCTACCATAGACAGCGTCACTGCCGGACACATTCTCATTGAGGGCAGGGACATCACCCAACTCAAGTCCAAGGAGCTGGCACGGTTTCGGCGGGAGAGACTGGGGTTTGTGTTTCAGGACTGCAATCTGCTGGATACGCTCAACGCCTTTGAGAATATTGCCCTGGCGCTGACTATTCTGAGAACTCCAGTGGGAGAGATTGAGGAGCGGGTCAAGGAGACGGCACAGCGGCTGGATATCGAGGCGTGCCTGGACAAGTACCCCTATCAGCTCTCCGGCGGCCAGCGTCAGCGGGTGGCGGCCGCCCGGGCCATTATTACCCGCCCTGCTCTGGTGCTGGCAGACGAGCCTACCGGGGCATTGGACTCCAAGGCGGCCAGACTGCTGTTGGATCGGTTTGAGTCTCTGAACCGGGAGCGGGAGGCAACCATTCTCATGGTTACCCACGACGCCTTCACTGCCTCTTACTGCCGCCGTATCCTCTTCCTGCGGGATGGGAAGCAGTTTTCCGAGCTGGTGAGGGGGGAGGACAGCCGCAAGCAGTTCTTTAACCGGATCATAGAAGTGGTCACTCTGCTGGGGGGTGCATGCGGCGATGTTCTCTAAGCTTGCGCTGCGCAACGTACTGCGCAGCCTGAAGGACTACTCGGTATACTTTATCACGATTACGTTCGGCGTATGTATTTTCTATATTTTCAACTCCATGGAGTCCCAGACTGTCATGTCGTTTTTAGGAGGAAAGGCATCTGCATATGTGACGGCCTTCCTGGGGATCATTGATGTAATATCGGTTTTCGTCTCAGTCGTGCTGGCCTTTCTGATCCTCTATGCCAACACCTTCCTGATTCGCCGGCGGAAAAAGGAATTGGGAACCTATCTGCTGCTGGGACTGCCTCAGGGGCGGGTAGCCGGTCTGCTTTTCCTGGAGACCCTGCTCATCGGCCTGCTGGCCCTGGGTGTGGGGCTGGCGCTGGGGCTGTTCCTGTCCCAGTTTATTTCGATCTTTACCGCCGGGCTCTTCTCCATCACGATGCAGGAGTTTTATTTCGTTTTCTCAGCCAGGGCGCTGGGTAAGACGTTCCTCTACTTCGGGGTTATCTTTCTGGTGGTCATGGCGTTTAACTCTCTGTCGGTCTCACGATGCAAACTCATTACCCTCCTCCAGGCGGACCGGACCAACCAGGATCTCAAGCTCAAGAGCATCCCGGCATCTGTATGTATGTTTGCCGCGGGAATTGCCCTGCTGGTGATTGCCTACGCAATGCTTCTGATTCGGGGGATGCTCAGGTTTGACAGCCTGTATTGGCTCATGATAGGCATGGGGGCGTTGGGGACACTGCTTTTTTTCCGATCGCTTTCCGGGTTCCTTCTTCAGGTATGCAAGAGCAATCGGAAACTCTATTATAAGGGCCTCAACATGTTTGTTCTGCGGCAGTTTAATTCCAGGATCAATACCACATATGTCTCGATGACGGTCATTTGCCTAATGCTCCTCCTGGCGATCGGCATCACTGCCTGCGCCGTGGGAATGAACAGCACCATTGAAAATGAGACGGATGCAGACGCCCCGTATGACTTCAGCATCCAGCTCTGGAGCCGGGCGGGAGAGACCGGGGAACGGGTGAAGGAGGATATTCCGGCGCTGCTGGAGGAGGCTGGTTTTTCCCTGGCGGAGGAGGCCCGCTGGCATGCCTTTGAACTGCGTACGGTACACACCCAACCCCTGGCGCTGGACTACGGCGGAGAGATCAGGGAGACAAGTGAATTCGCAGCTATTTCGCTCTCAGACTTCAACGCGCTGATGACACTTCAGGGAAGACCCCTTCTGGAGCTGGAAGACGGGTGTTACGGCATCCTGGTTCTGACGGAGCCGTCGGGCCGAAAAAGTATTGAGCGCCAGGTGATGGAAAACGAAATGTCATTGGAGATCGGCGGCGCTTCCTTCGCGCCCGATCCGTCTGCCGTGCGCACAGACTCCATCGCCACGACCTCAATTGTAATATACAGTATGCTGATTCTGCCTGACTGGGCGGAGGGGACGGCGGATACTCAGTTTTTAGCGGGCAATTACCGCGTTGCCGACAAGGAGGCGGCCGAGGCGCGATTCCAGGCGGCCATGGAAAAATTTTCGCCGAGCGGTGAGGTGTGGGGGTTGTATACAGAGACGCGCCTAGGCATCTATATGGACATTATGGGCAGCAAAATCCTGGTGCTCTTTATTGGAATGTATTTAAGCATCATCTTCCTGCTGACCTCAGCGGCGGTACTGGCTCTGCAGCAGCTCTCGCAGGCAGCAGATAATGCTGCCCGCTATCAGGTGCTCTCCCGGCTGGGAGTGGAGGAGAAGATGCGGGATCACTCTATCTATGTACAGATTTTTCTCTCATTCTTCCTGCCGCTGGCACTGGCGGTCGTCCACGCCAGCGTGGGTATGAAGGCGGCCAACGCCGTCATCGCTGAGGTCGGTAAGGTAGACGCGGCCGCATCCTCCGCTGTAACAGCCCTTTTTGTCCTGGCGGTCTATGGGGCTTACTTTGCAGCCACTTGCTGGGGCAGCCGGCGCATTGTCCGGGAGAGACGATGAATAGACGCTTTTGCCCGCGTTGCCATGAAAAAGTAAAAATATCACTTGCAATCCAGGGGATAGTATGCTATCATTAATGTTACGTTTAAGAGTGCGCAGGGGTTTCTGCGCCCATTCATAAGCAGAATGAACCCCGGCGAGGGGCGAAAGGACGATGTAACGTGGAAATCGTGAAATTGGTTTTGACCATCATTACCGTAATCTGCGGCCTGATTCTCATTGCCGTAGTGCTGCTCCAGTCCGGTAAGAGCGCGGGGCTCTCGGGGGCGATTGCCGGCGGTATGGATACGTTTCTCTCCAAGAACAAGGCTAAGAGCTGGGATGCAAAGCTGGCCCGCTGGACCAAATGGGTTGCCATTGCTTTCATTGTGCTGTCCCTGGTTGTCTGTCTCCTGTAAGTGAGCAAGAAGGACCTCCCCGTCAGGGGAGGTCCTTTTTTATACACGCCTCCTGGGACTGGTCAAAGGCAAGATGGCGAGCAGCACGGCTCTCCCTGCGCAGAGAGGCTTTTTTTGCTGTTTTTGTGTTATAATAAAATTGATTTGACCATAGAAAGGAATTCCGACCTATGAGTGAAAAGAGAAAAATATATCCTGCCGGTACCATAGCCGGCCGCTATCAGGCCACCGGCCGGGGCTTTGGCTTTTTGATTCCCGAGGCCGGAACAAAACGGGAGGACGACTATTTTATTCCGCCCCGCAGTGAGGGGGGCGCTTGGCATGGAGATACCGTGCTGGCGCTCCCTGCCCGAGGAGAAGCCGGCCCAGAGGAGCGGCGTACCGCCGCCGTGACTGCTGTGCTGGAGCGGGCAAACAAGACGGTTACCGGCACAATCAGGAAGCACAGCCGGGAGATTTGGCTGGAGCCGGACAGTGACAAGCTTCCCGGCGCCATCCAGATCGTGGGCAAGGTTCGGGGCGCCCGTGCCGGGGACAAGGCCGCCATAGCGGTTACCAGCTACGGCAGTACAAAGCATCCGCCTATGGGGATTCTGCGAGAAATCTTTGGCCGGGCCGGAACCCGGGAGAGTTCCACCGCCGCCATTTTGTACAACTATGAAATCGAGCGGGAGTTCCCAGCTCCCGTCCTGGCCGCTGCTGCCGAGATTTCTCAACAAGTGGATGCCGCCTCCCTTCAGGGGAGGACCGATCTGCGGGACAAGCTGATCATCACCATTGACGGAGCCTCTGCCAAGGATTTGGACGATGCGGTGTCTCTGGAAAAGGATGAAAAGGGGCGCTGGATACTGGGTGTTCACATTGCAGATGTAAGCCACTATGTAGCTCCGGGTACTCCACTGGATTTAGAGGCCTTTGAGCGGGGAACCTCGGTGTACTTTGCCGACCAGGTGGTGCCTATGCTGCCTGTATCCCTGTCCAATGGTATTTGCTCCCTCAATCCCCAGGTGGACCGGCTGACGCTGTCATGCATCATGGTCCTGGCTGCCGACGGGGCGGTATTGGATCACCGGATAGAGAAATCTGTTATCCGGACGGCGGAGCGCATGACCTATGAGGACTGCAACATACTGCTGGGGGAGACCCAAGACGATATCCTGGAGGAGCGTTATGCCCATGTTACTCCCATGCTGAGGGAAATGGCGGCTCTGGCCGGCAAACTGGCCAAGCGCCGCCGCCTGCGGGGGAGTTTGGATTTGGAGACTGGGGAGAGCAGTATTGTCTGCGATGAGAACGGAGCTCCGGTCGAGATTGTCCGCCGGGAGCAGGGGATCAGCGAGGCCCTCATCGAATCCTTTATGCTGGCCGCCAATGAGTGCGTGGCGGAACATCTCTTTCAGCTCCATAAGCCGGCCGTCTACCGGGTACACGAAAAGCCGTCCGCCGACAAGACGGAGAGCCTGCGGGCCATGCTGGCCCCGTTGGGACTTGATTTGAAAGAGGCCGACAGCTTTCACCTCCAACAGGTGCTGGACGCCGTAAAGGGAAAGCCGGAGGCGGCCATGGTGTCTTCCATGGTGCTCCGTTCCCTGATGAAGGCGCGCTACGATGCGGAGAATTTAGGGCACTTCGGCCTGGCCGCCAAATTTTACTGCCACTTCACCTCACCTATCCGCCGCTATCCGGACCTGATGGTCCACCGTATTCTCACCGCACTCCTGGAGGGCAAGCTGGAGGGCGCAAAGGAGAAGAAGCTGGCGGCGGCGGCCCGAAGGACTGCCGTTCAGGCCTCTGAGCGGGAGATTGCCGCGCAGAATGCTGAGCGGGAGATTGAAAAGCTCTATATGGCGGAGTATATGGCGGGCCATATTGGAGAGACCTTCCCGGCGGCGGTTTCAGGGGTAACGAAGTACGGACTCTTTGTCGCGCTGGAGAGCGGCGTGGAGGGATTCCTCTCCGCTGCTGCGCTCCCTCAGGACCGCTACCACTATGACGAGCTGCGTATGACACTGACGGGGGAGCATGGCCACGCCTATGCCTTTGGAATGGCGCTGGAGGTTCTGTGTGCCGCCGCTGACCCGGCCTCGGGCCAAGTGGAGTTTTCACTCCCGGGAGTAGAGAACCGTCGGGAGCCCTCCCGACGGCTCAACACCCAAAGGGAGGAACGGCCGCGTCACCGGAAGGGCGGAAGCCGCCGGGCAGTGCATACCCCAAAAGGGAGAAAGGGGAAAAAGCGTTGATAATAAAACGTCATATTTTTGCTGTAATATTACTAATTGTATTTTTATTGGCCTCCGGCTGCGGAGTCAACGAGGGGCCGGAGACGTCTCCGGCCCCTGAGATACAGGCCACCCCTGTGCCTGCCCCGGAGGCGGCCCCGACACCCAGCCCTGCTCCGGAGCCCGACCCTGTGGCACAGCAGGTGTCGGCCATGTCAGTGGAGCAGAAGGTGGGGCAGCTCCTCATAGCGGGAATAGAGGGGACAGTCCCAGGGAGTGATGCCTTGACTGCAGTTCAGGATTACCAGGTGGGCGGTATGATTCTCTTCGGCCGCAATGTGGAGGGGGCGGTGCAGCTCACCGGCCTGACCAATGATCTGAAGGAGCTCAACGGGGATTATGTACCCCTTTTCCTCTGTGTGGATCAGGAGGGGGGCAGGGTGGACCGGATGCCGGCTGAGGTAAAGCGGATGCCCAGCGCCTATGCGGCAGGAGAGGCGGGAGAGGCAGGGACGTACGGCGCCCTCCTGGCGGAGGAGTGCGCCGCTTTCGGGTTTAACCTGGACTTTGCCCCTTGTCTGGATATCTGGTCCAACCCGGACAATACCGTCATTGGGGACAGGGCCTTTGGAACAGAGTGGGAGGGGGTTTCAGAGCGGGCTTTCGACGCGCTCGATGCCCTGCGGGAGAACGGGAATGTGATCCCCGTGGTGAAACACTTCCCCGGCCATGGAGATACGTCGGAGGACTCCCATGTGGAGCTCCCCATCGTGAATAAGACGCTGGATGAGCTTTGGCAGAGTGAGCTGGTTCCCTTTGACATGGTCCTGTCGGGATCATTTTGGGGACAGATTCGCTCTGATCCGGCGCCCGCCGTCATGGTGGCCCATATTCTGATGACCGCGCTGGATCCGGAGCGCCCAGCCTCCCTGTCCCCGGCGGTGGTCAGCGGCCTGCTGCGAGAGGAGATGGGCTTTGAAGGGGTAGTCTTTACAGACGATCTGACCATGGGCGCCATTTCTGGTACTTATGGTATGGGGGAGGCCTGCGTTTTAGCCGTGGAAGCCGGCTGCGACGCACTGTTGGTGTGCCACGGGGCGGACAACCTTTCGGCGGCACGGGAGGCTCTTTTGGCTGCCGTGGCCGACGGGAGGATTACCGAGGCGCGCCTGGATGAGAGCGTGACACGGATTCTCGCTGTGAAGATGGCTTATGGCCTTACCAATGACCCGGTGGACGCCCCTGACCTGGAAGCACTCAATACTGCCATTTCCGATTTCCGCATGCAGCTCTCCTCTTAGAGCAGCAGTGCCGCTGCCCAGGCGGCGGTGGCTGCCAGGGCCCCGGCTGCTACGTAAGCAGGGGCTGGGATCTTCTTTAACCATTGACTGAATCCGGTGTTGCGGCGGACATAGCCGTCAGCCACCCGCTTAGCCTCCTGGAGCACCTGTTCAGCAGAGACGCCGCCTTTTGTAAAGGCATCTTCCTTAACAATAAAAATGGCCTGCTCAAACAGACGGGGGTCGGGAGATTTGACCACGATGACCCGCCGGGCTACGCCCTTTACCATAGCGGCACTTCCTTTCACGGTTGTTTCTACCAGTATGCGCCATTTGGACTTCCATTATTCCCCGTGCCCTGCGGCTGCATATTGCACGCCTCTTTCCCGTAAACTAAAGCAACTTGAGTTTGCGGAGGCGAGCGACCTTGCGGTGTGACAGAAAAAGGCTCTTGGGGGCCCTGGCGCTCCTGTTTGCTGTAAATATTGTAGTGATTACACTGACCCAGACCGCTCAGGCGGCTACCTACCGCCGGGGCTCCACCGGCGAGGAGGTGCGCACCATCCAGACCAAGCTGAAGAGATGGGGCTATTACGATGGGGAAGTAGACGGCATTTTTGGCAGCAAGACGGTGGAAGCTGTAAAATATTTTCAGAGAAAAAACGGCCTTACCGCCGACGGCATAGTGGGGCGCGCCACGATGCAGGCGCTGGGCATGACGGTCACATCGGGCAGCACCTCTGCCGCCCAGCAGGGGAGCGTGGATCTGCTGGCCAGGGTTATTTCGGCGGAGGCGCGGGGAGAACCCTACAGCGGTCAGGTGGCGGTTGGAGCCGTTATTCTCAACAGGGTGGAGCATCCCTCTTTCCCCAATACCATTGCCGGAGTGGTCTATCAGCCTGGGGCTTTTACCTGCATGGTAGACGGGCAGTTTCATGAGCCGGTGGCCGACTCCGCGTATCGGGCCGCCCGGGAGGCGCTGAACGGGTCGGACCCCAGCGGGGGGGCAATCTACTACTTCAACCCAGATACCGCCACCAGCGCGTGGATCTGGAGCCGTCCCCTCATCAAAGTCATTGGGAAACACCGTTTTTGTTCTTGAAATGGACGAGCCCCGCCTGACCAAGAGTCAGGCGGGGCTCGTCTTCTTTACGGCAGACGGCGGGACAGAGAGGAGACTCCAAGAGACCGCCGGTATATGGGGGTATAGCGCAGAATACCTCCGCGCTGTTCAGACTGCATCAGGGAGAAGGAGTCTACCGGCACCTCCAGGGAGGGAAGGACGCTTTCCAGCAGCCGGGGAGAAAAACTGTCCTGCACAGTGACCCGCCGGCCCAGCGTCAGATGGGGAATGAACGGACGCTCTTCCACGGAGAGACCGGCAGCCCGGAGCCGGATGCAGAGCTCCCGCTGCAGTGCGCTCAGGCCGGGACAGGGGGCAATGCCGACCCACCAGACGTCCCCGTCCGGCCGGCAGAAGCGCCCGGGCGCAGTGGCACGCAGGATGAAAGGGGCTGCTTCAACGGCTGACATCGCCTTCTGAACAGGGGCGGGCGAGGCCAGATTTCCCAGAAAGGCCAGGGTGAGATGAAAGTTCTCCCGCCTGGTAAAGGAGCCGTGCAGGCTGTGCTTCCGCAAGACCGCTGAAGCGCTGTGGAGCGCGGCCGTCCAGGATTCGGGCAGGGAAATGGCGATAAACAATCGCAGGGAGATCACCACCTTTGCAGTCCTATTTTATCAGCGGGGTGCTTCAAAGGCAAGGGGTGAGACCGCCTTGCCGGCACGGACGGCCAAAAGGCGGCAGCCCCCTCGGTGAAACTGCACCAAGGGGGCTGCCGCCTCTTGAGGTTTTGGTTTCGCAACACGGCCAGAAGGGCCGGAAACGACAAGGGCTATTTGCTGAAGCGGGAGACAATGGCGGGGATCATACCGCCGTTTTCCAGGATCTCCAGCAACTCCGGCGGATAGGCCTGGCCCTGGAGGCTCTCACCTGTAGTCGCATTCCTGACCTCGCCGGTAAGAATGTTCAGCTCCAGTTCATCCCCTTCCCGGAAGAGCCGGCTGACGCCGGGGCAGGAGATGGCGACGCAGCCGGCCGCAATTGCATTGCGGAAGTAAATTCTGGCAATGGAATCGGCCACGATGCAGCTTACGCCCAAGTCCTTCATGACCTCGTTGGCCATAGCTCTGTGGGAGCCAAAGCCAAAGTTTTTGCCGGCCACAATGCAGTCGCCGGGCCTGACCTGCGCTCTCCAGTCGGGCCGCAGGGCGGCAAAGGCGATGTCCCGGGGTTCAAAGGCGGTGCTCATGAACATTTCGCCCGGCGTAATGTCGGTGGTGCTGACGTTATCTCCAAATTTCCAGACCTTGCCCCGGATGACGGTTGATGTGGACACAGTGCTCCCCCCTTAAAGAAATTCTCTCGGATCGGTGATCTTCCCCCGGATGGCCGAGGCGGCCAAGGTGGCGGGGGAGGCCAAGTAGATGTCCGATTTGGGGGCGCCATACCGGCCCAGGAAATTGCGGGTGGTAGCCCCCATGGCCACCTCGCCGTCAGCGATGCAGGAACCTCTGCCGCCGCAGTTCAGGCAGCTGGGGGCCTGTATCATAACTCTGGCCTCGGCCAGCGTGGCCAGAATTCCGTCCCGGGCGGCGCGGGCATAGATTTTATAGGTGGCGGGAGAGAAGATGGTCCGGCATTTGACCTGATGTCCCTTGACAATTTGGGCGAAGATAGCGAGGTCGTCATAGCGGCCGTTGGCACAGGAGCCCAGATTACACTGCTGGATCTCTATTCCCGCCACAGCTGATACCGGCTTTACCACATCGAAGCCGTGGGGAAGGGCCACCTGAGGCTCCAGATCGGAAAAGTCCTCTTCATACACCCCGGCATATACGGCGTCCTCATCAGGCGCGGTGGGGAAGAAGGGGTCGCCGCCGTGGGGCGTAGCAGCGACGTAATCCAGACAGGTCTGATCGGCAGGAAAAGGGGCGCACTTGGCGCCCAGCTCGATGGAGTGACAAGACAGGGTAAACCTGCCGTCCATCCCCATCTGTGCAATGAGCTCTCCCGTCCACTCCACAGATTTGTACTGTCCCATGGAGGGGGAGTACTTCCCAATGACGGCCAAAAACACATCTTTGGAGACGACCCCCTTGGGCAGTGTTCCATGGCAGACGATTTTGATGCTCTCGGGTATTTTGAACCAGAGCGAGCCGGTGGCGTAGATCCAGGCCGTCTCAATCTCGCTGACCGGAATCCCCAGGGCGTTGACGCCTCCGGCTGTGGTGGTGTGGGAATCCTTGGCGCACACCAGCATGCCGGGACGCACCAGTCCCTCTTGGGTGACGGCCGCATGGGCCACACCGGTATTGATATCATAGACCTTTTCAATGCCATACCGCTTGGCCAGTTCACGGGAGCGCTTATAGGCAGCCGCATCGCTGGGCTTAGCCGCGCAGCCCTGGTGATCGCCTATCATAACGGCCAGCCGATCTGGATCTGCCACCCTGGGCAGCCCGTCGGGAAGCCCGGCCTTGATCAGCCGCTTGTGGATATCGGCGATACCGGTCTCCAAATTATAGTGGAGATCTACTTTTGCGGTGACGATATCACCGGCCTTGACGTCTCGCCCGGAGGTCCGGGAGAAGACCTTCTCCGCAATCGTCTTTCCCATTGCTATGACTCCCAAGCGGGCTCTTCCGCCGCATTCTTGCCGGCTACACGGCCCATGGCGATACACTCTGCCAGGTTGCCGCCGCCATTGTACAGCATTCCGAAGAAGGAGCCCATCTCGCCGCAGGCGTAAAGACGCCTGATGGGCGTCTCGTCAGGCCGGATAACCTGACACTGGATGTTTTTCCGGGGGCCGCCCTGTGTGTTGGGACCGCCGGGCCAGAGCTTGACGGCGTAGAAGGGACCTTCGTTGATGGGATCCAGGCCGTTTTTGGGGCGGTGGAAGTCCTCGTCCTCACCCTTTTTACAGAAGCCGTTGTAGCGCTCCACCGTGCGCAGGAAGTTGGACACATCGAAGAGATTGTGGGTATCAGGGTCGGCCTTGAGCATTTCGCCCAGCTCCTCCAGGGTATCGGCCTTCATGATCCAGCCCTTCTCAATTTCCTCCAGGTTATCCTCGCTCCAGATATAGTGGATGGGCCCTTTGATGCCCTTGGGTGGGTTGCAGGCCCCGTGCTTGCTGGCAATGGGGCCAAGCTTGCGGCGCTTTTCATCAAAAATCCAGAAGGCGGGGATCCTGGGATAACAGGTGGCATAGCAGTCGAAATTGGCAAGCTCATAGCCAAAGGCGTGGAGTTTGAAGCGCTCGTTGGAGAAGCGGTTGCCGCGCTGATCAATAAAAATGCTGGCCTGCGTGTGGTGCTGGGTGCCAAAGGCCATGCAGTGGCCGGGGAACTTCATGGTGACCCGGTAGGAGATGCAGTTCATGTGCCACAGATCGGCGCCCAGCTCCTGAGCCATCAGGATACCCTCGCCGGTATTGCCCGGGTTGCCGTAAAACTCGATGGGCAGCGGGCGGAGATAGTTGCGCTTCATCCGCTCATTGTACTCAAAGCCGCCGCAGGTCAGCACCACGCCCCTCCTGGCCTTGGCGGCAAAGGGCTTGCCGTCGCGGACGCCTCGGACGCCCCGGACCTCGCCGTCCTCATAGATCAGGTGTTGGGCGGCAGAGCCCCAGTGCACGGGAATACCGCGCTGCTCCACAGCTCCGGTCAGAGCGCTGAACAGCGCTGCGCCGCCCCGGTTTCCGTTGTTTGCCTTGACCCAAAAGACGCAGATAGCCTCGGAGCCGGGCAGCTCGGGGAAGTCGCTGTCGTAGATCCCAACGGCGTCAGTGCCGGGCATATGTGCATGGAGCATGTCCATATGGGCGAAGGAGGGGCTCATGCTCTCCACGCCGCCCACCGTGGCGCCGATGGAGTTGAGCCACTGGATATTGGTGCCCATCTGTTCGCACAGCGTGCGGATCATGGCGGCCTCCTCCTCATCTACGCTCTCGTTGGCAATGCGGCGCAGATTTGTGAAGTACTCAATGGCCTTTTCCGTGTCCTCCGGAACCAGAATGCCGCCGCCGCTCATACGGGTGCTGGGCGTGTGGTTGGTACTGGTGGGGGTGTCCTGAAGCTCCTTCTCCAGGATCAGGACTTCAGCCCCCGCATCGTGGGCGGCGATTGCGGTGACCGCGCCCGCGCCGCCATAGCCGACGACGACAACGTCGGCCTCTTCCGTCCAGTGAATCTGTTCAGACATATGGTTGGCTCCTTTCCCGCTTACCGGCCGAAGGCCATCAAGGCTGTCAGCGCGCCGACGTCGTCCATCTGGTCGATGCTCCAGACGGAATCGATGATGCTGCGGATTTGTGCTGCTCCCATGTAGGGGGCGGCCAACTTGGTGAACTTTTCCTCCAGCTCCTGATCGGTGAGGGGGTCGTCACCGAAGCCGTGAGGTACGTCGATGCGCTTCTGGAAGACCCGGCCGTCCACAGTGGTGATGGTAGACTCACCCGCGCGGCCCCGCTCAGGAATCGTGGGATCGGGTTCTACGGTAATTTTCTCAATGAGATCCAGCACCACAGGGTCGGTAAACTTGGCCGGATCAAAGGATTCAGGTCCGTAGTGGCCCTCTTTGATGGCGATGGCGTTGGCATAAAAGGCGCTATGGTCCGCGCTCTCGGCGTTGCGGGGATACTTTTTGGAGAAATAAGTGGTATGTTGGGATTCCTTGAGACCGGCCCGGATCTTCACCGATTTGATGTCCTCGGGCTTGAGGCTGTTCTCATTGACAATAGAAAGCGTAGCCAGAATGTGGGCGATAGAGCTGATGTTGGCCGGCAGATATTTGTGACGGCACTGGAGGATCCTCCAGCCGCTGAAGTCGGTCATGCGGTCCACATTCATATTGCCCTGGAGCACCACTTGGCCAATGCCGTTTTCTCCCTCTACCACGCGCTCAGGGCCGGTAAAGCCCTTGGCCGCCATTTGACAGGCCATCACCGCGCTGTAGGCCACAAATCCGAAGCGCAGGTTTTTGGACATGGTGTTTTCCTCGTTGTTGGTGTCCAGAACACCCAGGGGCAGACTGTGGGAGGCACAGATGCCGATGGCGTTGGCTATCTGGTCCTCTGTGAGGCCCATCAGCCGGCCCAGAGAGGGCGGAACATTGAGGCCGCCCCGAAAATCCGGCGTCCAGCCCTTGGCGCCCAGAGACTCGCCCCAGCCCTTTCCAGTGGACTCCTGTACCCGGGCTCCCAATTCATAGGAGACCACAATAGAGGTCAGCAGGTCTTTGCCGCAGGACTTCATGTACTCTGCCATGGCGAGAATGGAGGGAATCGAGTCACTGTTATGTGCGCCTCCGCCGCAGTCGTTAAAGTCCAGAAAGCGGACCAGGAAGCTGTTGAGCAGCGTAGCGTTGAGCAAGGTGCTCTTCTTGCCAGTGCCAAACAGGGTGGCCTGTTCACTGCCTCCCAGTTCGGCGATGTACTCCTCACATATGGGACGGCCGGGGGCGTCATAGGCGCCAATGGCACAGCCCAGGGCGTCCAGCAGGCACCGCTTTGCCTGATGCACCACATCCTCGGGCAGCATCTCATACTTGAGGCCCAGCGCATAGCGGGCAAACCGGTGGGATACGCTGGATTGATAGAGAAGGTTGACATTCTGCCAGGCCAAATCGCGCTGTAAAGACATGATTACCGCTCCTTTTCATTCTGTCATTTGAGAGATGTAAGTATTACATCAACTAACAATGTTAGTTTATCACGGGGGCGCTCTGCTGTCAAGAAAAAACTAACATTGTTAGCCAATGGGACAAAAAGAATGCCGGAGCATGCCGGCAGCGGCGGTGGCGAAACAGGAAAATACAGAACAGGGAACGGCATGACCTGCGGGCCATGCCGTTCCTAAACGAGATATAACATGCTTATGATAGTGCCTAAGGGAACTTATTTCTACGAAAAGGTCAGGACTCCATGTGACGGCCCAAAAAGCCGGCAATGGTCTGAACCAGCTTGTATTCGGTCTCTCCGGTGGATGTCTCTGTGTCGGTTCCGACGAAGAGAACGCAGCCCAATACATCTCCTTCAGACAAAATGGGTGCGGCGCAGGAAATCAGGTACCGATCACCCTCCTCACAGACGGGAAGAGGGGTATCGCCATTTTTAAACTGATAGATCTGGCGGCCCTCCATAATCTGCTCCAGCTCGGCGGAAATCCGTTTATCCACCAGATCACGCCGGGCCACCCCGGCTACAGCAATGCAGGCATCCCGATCGGTGATGACGGCCACCTGCCCGGTGGTTTTGTTCAGAGTCTCACACATTTGACCGGCGAAGTCACCCAGCCCGCCCATCAGGGAATATTTTTTAAAAATGACACCGCCCTCTTTGTCGGTATAAATCTCAAGGGGATCGCCCTCCCGGATACGCATAGTCCGTCGGATTTCCTTTGGGATTACCACACGGCCGAGATCGTCGATGCGGCGCACAATGCCAGTTGCTTTCATATATAAACTCCTCCTGCGGTTTTAAGTGGTAACGACCTTAGTATCCGCAGGTTTCTTTTGCCTATGCAGGACAGAGGCGTGGTTTCATTTGGAAGCAAAATTGGAAAATGCTCCGCATTCCTGTTACACTTTGCGGTAATGTTGGAATTTGCCCAGCACGGCTTCCAGTTCCTGAGGTGTGAGTGATACGGCCCCTCCAGCCAGTTTTGTCTGATAATAGACCTGGGCCAAGAATTCTATCTGCTGGGCCACGTCAAAAGCAAAGGACATGCTTCCCCCCGCTGCCAGCAGGCCATGGTTGCCCAGCAGGCACGCGTTATGCTCCTGTCCCATGGCGCTTTGGGCGGCTTGTGCCAATTCCAAAGAGCCAAAGGGATAGTAGGGAATACAGGGGACGTCCCGCCCTGAATAGGCGACCAGATAGTGGATGGGTTCGATTGGCCAGTGAAGGCAGGCGAGTACGGTGGCGTAGGTGGAGTGGGTGTGGACGACTGCATTGACATCAGGGCGGTTTTGATAGAGAAGACAGTGGAGATCCACCTCACTGGAAGGCTTGCGGGCCCCGTCCACATGTTCTCCCTGAACGGTGAGGACGACGACGTCCTCGGGAGTGGTGCAAAAATAGTCCATACCAGAGGGACTGATGGCCACCAGTTTTTGCTCCCGTTCATAGATGCTCAAATTGCCGAAGGTACCGACGGTCAACCCGGCCTCCACCAGTTTTTTCCCATATTCCACGACCAGTTCACGCTGTTCCTTGAGAAGCATTGTCTTAGCCCCTTTCTATGTCCGTTGTCTCGATCATACGAAAATAGAGGATAGAAGTCAACCATTTGATTGACAGTTGAAGGGTTGGCGCATAAAATAAATGCCGTTAGACAAAAGGAGGCCTGCTGCCATGAAGTCAGAACAGATCCGCTTTGCCCTGCGCGGCGTTGCGGCCTATAAACATCTGTGTGATGAGCCCCTGATGGGACTTGCCTGCGCACTGTTGGACGACCTGTCCATCGGAGATGGGGAGAGAGCGCTGGAGCACTACACCCGCCTTTTCTACGAACTCCACGCCGCTGGCTGTACCGGGTTGGGAGAGTGGCTTTACGACCAGCTTCGCTATCAGGAATCACCCTATGCGCGCATGGTGGAACAGGGGAGAGATGATCCGGTTCTAACCGGTGCTGCGAAAAGGGATATTGCCGCCTTCGCTGCTTTGTCCGCACTGGATTGCGGAGAGGTGCTGGAGCAGATGCGGGAAATGGCGCCGCCCCAGTATAAACCTGTCATCGACGGGCTGCCCAGGTGGCGGTGTGAGGCGCCTTTCGGGTTTGATGCGCTCACAGCATTTTACCAGGCCAATGGTTCAGGGATGTTTGCCCAATACCGGGCCTTCTTATGGGAGGAAGGAAAGCTGTCTCCCGTACACCGGCCTGACAGTCCCACGCCGCAGGAGATGCTGGGCTATGAGCTCCAGAGGGAACAGGTTATAGCCAACACCCGCTCCCTTCTGGAGGGCAACCATGTCAATAATGTACTGCTCTACGGCGACAGCGGTACAGGGAAATCAGCCACGGTAAAGTCTCTGCTGTCCATTCCGGGATTTAACGATCTGCGGCTGATTGAGGTGCAAAAGGAGGAGCTGGCCTCCCTGCCCAGCCTCATTCGGATGCTGGAAGGACGAAGACGCAAGTTTATCCTCTTCATTGATGATCTGGCCTTTGACCAGGATGACAAGACCTATTCGGTGCTCAAGACAATCCTCGAGGGCGGGCTGGAACGCCGCCCTGCCAATGTAGCCATTTATGCGACCTCGAACCGTCGCCATCTGGTGCGCCAGACCTTCTCCGACCGGGCGGGCGACGAGGTGGATGCGTTCGAGACCATCCAGGAAAAGACCTCGCTCTCAGATCGCTTTGGCCTGAGAATTCCCTATCTGGCGCTGGGCAAGCCTGAATTCCTGGATATGGTGGAGCGCATGGCCGCACTGTGCGGCGTAAAGATGGAGCGGGAAAAACTGCGGGCAGATGCAGCAAAATGGGAGATGCGCCACCCCGGCCGGACACCACGGACAGCCAAGCAGTTCATTGCAGGCCTAAGTTTATAAAGCACCGCCCCGGCATCTCCCATGCGAGCGGGAGCGAGCCGCCGCGGAAGCGGCGTGCAAGCGTTTTGGCAGAACCAAAACCTTGGCGCAGGGGCAATTGACTTGCCCCGAGCAAGGGAAGGATCAGGGCTCCCACGAGACGTCCCGTCCCGCGGGAGGATGCGCCACCCCGGCCGGACACCGCGGACAGCCAAGCAGTTCATTGCAGGCCTAAGTTTATAAAGCACTGCTCCGGCATCTCCCATGCGAGCGGGAGCGAGCCGCCGTATTGCCGCCAAATGGTCCTTGCTCCTAAAATGTGTGTCTGTTATACTAGCTGATAGAACAGCTGTAAAAAGGGAGAGAGGAAGTATGGGAATGAAGAGACAAATTTATCGATTGATGGCAGGTGTGCTGGCCACCGCAATGTTCTGCCTGCCTGCCATGGCCGTGGAAGAGGAAGCCGCCGCGCAGCAGCCATCCCTTTGGGCTTATGAGGCTTTGGCTGACAGCTATGCCTTGGGAATGTTGGATGACAACTATGCTACATATATCCAGAGTGCTGTAACTATGGAGCAGGTGGAGCATCTGGCCGGTATTGTGGCCGATAAGCTGGCTCTGCTGTACCTGCCGGAGGCGGAAGCCGGAATAGAGCCCCTAGTAGTGGATACCACCAGGGGAGGAGTCATGAACGCCCTGTATCAGGAGGCCGCCGCCTACAAGCTCCCGGGTGTGGAAGAGGGGGCAGAGTCCTTCCTCGTCTCTCTAAACGTGGTGCGGGGAGATGGAACGGGACTGGCTGCAGAGCGGGACTGTACTTATCAGGAGGCTATGGTAATGGCCCAGCGGCTGGTTTTGGCGGTTTACGATCTGAATGATGCCGGCTCCAAGGGACTTTTATGGAAAGCAGTGAACGGGGAAAATACCCTGTATCTCTTGGGTACCATCCACGCAGATCGCAGCAATGTCTATCCTTTCCACAGATCCCTGCGGGATGCGATTCTGGCTGCCGACAAGGTGATCTTCGAGTTGGACTTTAATGATACTGCGGGAATAGAAGCGTTCGCGGCAATGCAGACATATTCAGATGGCACTGGACTGAAGGATCACATCAGCCCCGAACTCTACGTCGAGACTGTAGAGCTCTTCGGAAAACTTGGAATGAGCGAGGAACAGGTAAACGCCTATAAGCCCTGGCCCTTGATGCTGACCCTGAACAATATGCTGACGGCGGATGAGAGCACCAGCGGCAACGCCATGGCGATCGACGTCTATGTCAACAGCAAGGCAGTCAATCACGGTGCGGCTATTGATGCCGTCGAGACATATGTTTTCCAGGGGAAGATATTCGATACGCTGTCGCCGGAATATCAAGAGGAGGGACTGGCCTCCGGCATTGCTCTGGTAAAGGCGGCCATGGGGGATGGGGAACAGTCTCTGAGCGAAGAGGAGCAGATGGAGCTGAAGGAAGCCCTGGCCATCCAGCAGCAGACCCTGGACGCCATGATGGAAGCCTGGAAAAACCGAGATGCAGCCGCTTTTGAAGCTTCCTATAACAAGGCTGCGATTGTGGAGAGCGACGACGAGATGAATGCCCGGCTCTTTACCGATCGGGATCCAAACATGATACAGGCAGCCGCTGCTTATCTGGAGACGGAGGGTGAGAACACCTTCTTCATGGCCGTGGGTGCCGGCCACATGGTGGATCCCGGCGGGATTGTCTCCGGCCTGCGGGATTTGGGGTACACAGTTGAGCTGGTGGAGTAACAACAGGCCAGGCTGAGTCCTGTAGCTGTCACACAGTCACAGAAGGTACTGTTTGTGCAAAATAGAACAGTGCGGTTGAAGAAAAAGTTCCCGCCCGGAATCTCCGGGCGGGAGCTTTTTCACTATTCAGCCTCCTGCATGGCCTTTGCTTCATCGATTGCCTTTTGCTGCACCATGGGTGGGGCATCCTCATAGCGGACAAAGTGGAAGACAAAGGAACCGCGGCCCTGGGTCATAGACCGCAGGTCAATGGCATAGGTACCCATTTCACCCATGGGGACCTCGGCCTCCACAATTTGATTGCCCTTGCCGTCAGGATTCATGCCCATGACACGGCCACGGCGCTTGTTCAGGTCGCCGATAATGTCGCCCATATAGCTGTCGGGAATGGTGACCTTCAGCTCACCGATGGGCTCCAGCAGAACAGGGCTGGCATCGGGCAGGCCAGCCTTGTAGGCCAGCTGTGCCGCCGTCTTAAAGGCCATTTCAGAGGAGTCTACCGGGTGATAGGAGCCGTCGAAGAGGGTGGCTTTCAGATTGACTACGGGGTAACCGGCCAGCACACCGTGCTGTACAGCCTCGCGCAGGCCCTTTTCCACGGCGGGGAAGAAGTTCTTGGGGACAGCGCCGCCGAAGACCTCTTCACAGAACTCCAGCTCCTCGCTCTCGCCGGGCTCAAAGCGGATCTTGACATCGCCGAACTGACCGTGGCCGCCGGACTGCTTCTTATGACGGCCCTGCACCTCCACCTTCTTGCGGATCTTCTCGCGGTAGGGCACGCGGGGAACGGAGAGTTCTGCATCCACGCCGAAGCGGCTTTTCAGCTTGGAGAGCAGCACATCCATCTGCATGTCACCGGTACCGGAGACCACCAGCTGGCGGGTTTCAGCGTTATTGACCCAGTTAAAGGTGAGGTCCTCGTCGTTAAGACGGGTGAGGCCGGCGGCCACCTTGTCCTCCTGGCCCTTCGTCTTAGGGGCGATGGCCACCGAGTAACAGGGTTCGGGGAAGGGGATGGGCTCCAGCTTGACCACCTTGCGGGAGTCGGAGAGGGTGTCGCCCGTCTTGACCTTATCCATTTTGCCGATGGCGCCGATATCACCGCACTGGAGTTCCTTGACCTCGTCGGCCTTTTTGCCCTTCATCACATACAGACGGCCGATTTTTTCTGTCGATCCGGTACGGGAATCCACCAACTGCATATCAGGTTTGATGTTGCCTGAGACGACCTTGATATAGGAGTATTTACCGTACTGGTCGGAGGTGGTCTTCCAGACAAGGGCACAGGGCAGGGCGCCGGGGAAAGCGACGAATTCGTCCAGTTCCCCATCAGAGTTCTCACCCATCAGAGGGCGGCCCTCCATGGGATTGGGCAGCAACTCTACAATAATGTCCAGCAACATACGAGTACCGAGACCAGAGAGGGCAGAGCCGCATACTACGGGGAAAAGGGAGAGATCCTTTACGCCCTGGCGCAGGCCCTGAATCATCTCGGCATAGGTGAAATCCTCGCCGGAGAAATATTTCTCCATCAGCTCCTCGCTGGTCTCAGCCACGCTCTCCTTCAAAGCGTCATACAACTCGTCCAGTACGCTCTGCTTATCGGCGGGGACATCAATTTCAATGCGTTCACCCTTGGGGCCGGCCTCGAAGGCGCGCTTGTGGAGCACGTCGATGAAGCCGATTACCTTCTTGTCAGCGTCCCAGATGGGAGCTACGACAGGGGCTACGTTTTTGCCAAAGCGATCCCGTAGGGTGGCAAAAGCGGCGTTATAGTCGGCGTTCTCCTCGTCGGTCTTGGAGATATAGAGGAGACGGGGGAGTTTACGGGTCTCGCATAGCTCCCAAGCCTTCTCCGCACCCACGCTCATTCCTGCCTTAGCGGAGCAGACGATAATGGCCGCATCCGCCACCTGAACAGCTTCAATGACCTCGCCTACAAAGTCGAAGTAGCCGGGTGTATCCAGTACGTTGATTTTACAGCCGTTATACTCAACGGGGGCGACCGCAGTGGAGATGGAAATCTGACGGCGGGTTTCCTCCGGATCGTAATCACAGGTGGTATTTCCGTCGGCGGTTCTGCCGAGGCGCTCTGTCCCGCCGGTTAGATACAGCATACTCTCCGCCAGCGAGGTCTTGCCGTTGCCTCCGTGTCCCAGCAGACAGACGTTGCGGATATTTTGGGTGGAATAGCTCATACTTTGTTTCCTCTCCTTACTTTTGGAATGGGTCAATGCGGCGTCCCAAGCGTTCTGTGACACTGCTATTGGTTATTATACATTAAACTGCTGACTATGACAACTGAAAATTTAGAAAAATTGGCTTATCTCTTATTGGCCTGCGGATGAGCCTCTTTCTGCAGATAATTTACGATAATGTCAATGAAGTCAATGGGGGCGGGTCTTTCGTCAATCGGGTGGCCCACAAGCGCCTCCAACTGGGCGTGCCGCTTGGTCCAGCATACTTCGATGGCGGTGCGCATATCCCGCTCCACACACTTCCAATTGGTGCTGTGACGGGTGGCCACATCCGGGTAGAGGCATTTGGTAACGTGGAAAAAATAATTGGCATCGTGCATTGTCAACTGAACGCCTGTTGCCAGGTAATTTCGCCCTCGGTATTTCCTGGAGATTCCCAGGTCGCTAAGAATTTCGTAAATATTTGTCACAATAAAAGCTCCTTTTTTAGTTATTTGTGTGACAATCATAGACGAAATTCGTTGGTTCCCTAAAAACGGCGACAAAATACAACGAGAATCGACGAGCATACAAAATCGGGAACAGACCTTAAATAAAAATTAAGGGAATACCTTCCAGAATTTTATGATTTTTCTTTTAAAATAGGCCATACTAATTGGAAGAAAGAAGGGAATTGCATGAAAAAGCGTCTGATCGCCATTCTCCTGACGTGTTCTTTGATGTGCATGCTATCTGTACATGCGGCGGCGACGGAGGACAGCCTGCCTTCCGAGGGGGACATTCTCCACGGCTTTCAGGTAACCGGGCGGGGTACCCTGGATATACTGGACTGTCCCACTGTTACGCTGGAACATGAAAAATCAGGAGCCGCCGTGTACTATATTGCCAGCGGGGATCCGAATCGCACCTTTGACATCACCTTCCATACGCCCGCGGAGAACGACAAGGGTATCCCTCATATTCTTGAGCATATGACCGTCTCAGGATCAGAGAAATACCCCTCGCCCAATATTTTTTTTCCCGCCGCCTATCAGACCTATAATACCTTCGTCAATGCGATGACGGATGAGACCACTACAACCTTTCCGGTGTCCTCCCTATCAGAAGACCAGCTTTTGAAGCTGATGGATCTGTATCTGGACGGAGTATTCCATCCCCTGTTTTATACTGAACCAAGACTGTTTGAACGGGAGGCGTGGCGTTATGACCTCCAGAGCGCCGACGCGCCCATCACCATCACCGGTACCGTATATAATGAAATGAAAGGGGCAATTGACATATACCGGGCTGCCGACTATCATCTGCAGAACACGCTTTTTCCCGGCAGTATAATTGGCAGCAATTCAGGAGGAGATCCGATCGCTATTCCTACGTTAACCTATGAGGAGTTATTAAATTTCCACCGGACTTACTATCACCCTTCAAATGCGCTGGTGGTGCTCTATGGCGATCTGGATCTGGGCCGATGCCTGGAGATGATGGACAGCTATTTTTCTGAATATGACAGAACAGAAATAGACGTGCCGGACGGGGGTGTGGCGCCTCTGTCTGCTCCGGTAAACGGCCGCTATGAATTCCCCGTGGAAGCGGGGAGCGACACGTCCAAAGGCGCGGTTATCGGCTATGGCTTTGTGGCCAATGGGGCCAGCCGGGAGGAGATCGCCGGCCTCAACATACTCACCGATCTGCTCTCCAGCGACGGATCCCCAGTGAAGGATGCAGTGGAAAAAGCACTGCCCGGAGCGGGCTTTAGCGTCTCAGTGGATATGAATTTCCCGCAGACCCGAGTTACGTTCCAGGCTGACGGTGTGGATGAAACGGATGCAGATACGTTTCGGAATGCCGTGAGCCAGGGCCTTGCGGCCCTGGTAGAGGACGGAGTGGATCGGGAACTGATTTTGGGGATCATTTCCGCCGCACAGTTTTCCCTGCGTTCCATAACGGAATCCAGCCAGATTGGGCCCAGCCTGGCCTCTCTGATTGCATCCAGATGGGCTGTGGAGGGAGAGCTGGATTACCTGAACTTTTACAGCCATACTCTGGAAGACATGAAGGACAAAGCGGGAAGGGGATGGTTTGTAGAGCTGGCAGAGCGTTATCTGCTAAACAATCCTCACAGCGGCGTTGCAGTGACCGTCCCAGTGGCAGGGCTGAAAGAGAAGCAGGAGGCTGACTTGGCCCAGAGACTGGCCGACAAAAAGGCGGCTATGAGCGACACAGAGATTATGGCTCTGCTTCAAAAGACCGAAGATTTTGCCGCCTGGACTGCTCAGGAGGCACCAAAATCTATGGTGGAGGCGCTGAAAGCAGTGACAGTCCAGGAGCTGCCCGAGGAATTGGTGGATTATCCTATTTCAGATCAGACTGAGCGGGGAGTGCGCTATTTGACTGCCGAGGCCCAGGTATCAGGAATTGGCTTTACCGGTCTGGCGCTGAGCCTGGATACACTGCCCAATGAGGATCTCCACTGGGCTGCGCTGTATGCTGCATTGCTGGGAAAGATGAAGACCGAGACGCATACGACTGCCGAGGTTGCCGCCCGCTCGGCCCGCTATTTGGGCAGTTTCTATGCAGGGCCATCTACCATCCCGGAGGACGGAGACCATTTTCGGCCAGTGATAATGGTTCAGTGGATAGGAATGGATGAGGACTATCAGGCAGGGCTGGACTTGGTAAAAGAGATGCTCTTCCATACGGATGTCTCCGATTCCGGCGTCCTCAAGGGCGTGGTGGCCCAGCTCGCTCAGAACTGGAAGGGGAGCCTCAACGCCGATCCCAGCAGCGTACAGAGTGTCCGGATGATGGCCTGTATCGCCCCCGAGAAATATGCTGTCTATGATTATATGAACGGCCTGGCGTATTATGAATTTCTGGGAAGGGTACAGAGCCTGCTGGATACGAACCCACAGACAGTCGTAAACAGGCTCGCTGGGATCCAGGAGGCTATCCAAACCCGTACCGGAGCAGTGTCTCTCTATGCAGGAAGCGCGGAGGGCATAGAGCGGCAGAAGCAGGCCATCCGCAGGTTCTGGAATGCGCTTCCAGAGCGCGAAGCTGCAGAGGCTGATCGATCGGCGCTTCCACGTTGCGGGACACGGGAGGCCGTGGTGGTGGACGCAGCTGTACAATACAATCTGGTAGGGGCCTCTCTGGGCAGCTTGGGCGTGCAGGACTCAGGAAAGCTGGCTGTGCTGGCCGGGCTGGTCAGCGATCAGTACCTTACGCCCCAGCTGCGCCATGTGGCGGGGGCTTACGGAGCGATATCAAGCTTCAGCGAGGATGGCCTGATGATCGGCACTTATCGGGATCCCTCTCTGGCTGAGGCCTATCAGGTATTTGAACAGACCGGAGCGGCAGTGTCTGCTCTGGAGTTGACACAGGCGGAGATAGACGGCTATATCATGAGCGCCTATTCTGAGGCAGCCCGGCCCAGGGGGGCCCTGACCGGGGCGGCCAATGCCATGGTGTATCACATGATGGGACTCTCCACAGAGGACAGGCTGGAGGAGCTGAGAGAGATAAAATCTGTGACGCCTGCCGATGTAAAGAAAATAGGGGCAGCTCTCTCCGAACTGGCTCAAATTGGATTTCGGTCTACATTTGGCGGAGCCGCCGCCATTGAAGGGAACAGGGAGCTCTTTGATGTGATATATAATCCCAGCGAAAGCGCTGGGGCAGCCCTAACCAGGGCGCAGGCGGTGGAGCGGCTCTATGGCGGCGCATGCAGCGCCTTGGAGCGCGCCAAGGCCGACGGTGTTTTTCTGGGGGATGAGAATGGAAACTACCGTGAGAACGATGCGGCGACCCGGGAAGAGATGGCCGTCCTTCTGTACCGGCTGGAGAGAGGAACGGAGGCCTCCGACGCGGTGGCTTTTGCTGACCAGGATGCAGTGAGCCCGTGGGCGCTGGAAGCTGTCCGCTGGTCTCTGGCAACCGGCCGTATGAGCCTGGACGATGCTGGGAGATTCCGCCCCAGAGAAACTGTGACTGCAGACGAGCTTCCCTTCACAGGGACGGCAAAGGCCGCCCGGTCAGAATAAATGGAAGGACCGCCGGAGGTATCCCCCGGCGGTCCTTCCATTGGCAAGAGGCTGTCGGACCTTTTTGGACAGGGCTCTGCCCGCAAGTCGGAGAGCCGTTTATCTGGCAGAGAGGCGTTACAACAGCTCAAAGGACAGGCATTCCTGGGTGCGCTCCATCTCAAAGGCGTCCAGGCCGCGGCCTCCTACCGTCATCTCCCCCTGCTGGTTGTCGTAGGGATCCTGCCGCCAGTCCGGAACAGGAGGGGTCAGCGGGGCGAAAAAAGCGCGGTTGGCAACCATGCGCCACGGATCCAGATTGCCGAAATAGTGGCGGCCTCCCCCTGCCGGCGCGCCGAGGAGCCAAAAGAACAGTCGGCCCACAGCCAGCCATGGGGAGCGATGTAAAACATGGCCCAGTCGTGGGGGCCTGTTCGGTCGGGCCCAACCGCCAGACCGCTCTGCCAGCGGGCTGGAATGCCCGCAATGCGGCACAGCGTAATGAAAAGGAGGGCGAAGCAGCCGCAGTCGCCGCGCAGCTCCCGGGCGCAGGAGTCGGCGATACAGTCCAGCTGGAGGTATGCAGGCTGATAGCGGTAGTCGACCGTTCCGGTGACATAGTCGTAAATGGCCTGCGCCTTTTCCAGAGGATTGGTACACTCCCCGACAATCCGGGCTGCCAGGGCGCGCAGATAGGGGGTGAAGACGATGTGGGGCTGCTCCTCGCCAGTGTCGAAGCTGGGCTGGACCGGCCCGGCGGTCAGGGATGCGGGGGCCACATGGGCGGCGTGGAAGAGATAGCGGTAGGTGACCGTATAGGCCCCACGCCCCTGGGCGCTCCACCAGATGGTGCGCTGGGGGACGTCCTCAGGCGCAGCTGTCCCGCCGGGTGTGGCCTCCAGAATTTCGATCTCACTCTGCTGTGGGCATGCGGCAGGGAGGGGAAGCCAGGCCTGCACGGCCATTCCGGCGGTATCGACCTTGGCTTGGACAGAGGCGCGTACCTTGATCCGGGCGGTGAGGCCCCCCTCGGCACGCATACGGGAGAGCACAGCGTCCCGCCGGGCATGGTCCGCCGGACTTTGAAGCAGTCCGGGTGCCTCCAGCGGATAGATGCGCAGGGACTCCAGAAACTGGTTGTGGCAGTGGAGCTGCCCGTCGATATTGCGCCAGTCAATACGGCCGGCGTCTACCAGCGCTTCAAAGGCCTTCTCGGAAAAGTCGGGCCACTCGGCCCGTACCATCGCAATCGCCTGGTTCTTGGCGTAGGGATAGTCGGCGCGCAGCCGTTCCAGCCGGATCCGCTCAGCCAGCAATCGGGGCGCCAGTTCAGGCTGGTTTCCAGAGGCCAGACGGGCGTCGATCAGGCGAAGCGCGCCGGACAGGTCGCCTGCCGCTTTTCTCCGGGCAATATCACCGGGCAGTCTGTCGTTCAGGTGTGCGAAGACCTGGTTTTTACACATGAGAAGAACCCTCCCCCAATAGAAGCACATTCGGTATACTGTTTATACTAGAATAGCATAGATATTGTTGTTTTCCAACCCTCGGTCAGACGGTGGGGAGCAGCGCATAAACTTTTTAAATTCGAATGGATTTTTCTTGACAAATCTCTGCGGTAAGACTAGACTAATTTTGGTTATAGAATGCTAAGTTTGGAGGAATTCAGGATGAAGCAGCATAAGTTTTGGGCATGGGCGGCACTGGTCTGCATGGCGCTTGCCATGATTACCGGAGCCACACATAAGTAGTTATTAAGACGAGGAGGTATATAGCACATGACAAATGGGCGAATTGCAGCGATTTTTGCAGGAGGAGTTCTGCTGGGGACCGCCGGGTTGAAGCTGCTGACCAGTCGGGATGCAAAGAAGGTATACACACATGCCACCGCCGCCGCTCTGAGGGCGAAGGAGAGCATGATGACCTCCGTTACACGGGTACAGGAGGCGGCGGGGGATATTTTGGCCGACGCCAAGGACATCAACGAAGCGCGAGCCAGGGCTGAGGCCGGGGAGACTGTGGAGAATACCGCCGCTGAGGCCTGAGCAACATTGGAAACAGCCGCGCCGTAAGGGGCGGCTGTTTCCTGCATTTTTTAGGAGAGAGAAGCCATGAAATGTGTCATTTTACATGAGAGCAGCGGCCGCATCCGGGTTCGAATGGCTCAGAGCAGGATGACCCTCCGCCAAGCCGATCTGCTGGAGGCCTATTTGGAGCGGCAGGAGGGGGTCCGCGCCGCCAAGGTTTATGAGCGCACCGGCGATGCGGTTATCCGCTATACCGGAAGGCGGGAAGGCGTGATTGCCGCTTTGGCACGTTTTTCCTATGCGGATTCATCGTTGAAGGAGTTGGACACTGTACACAGCAGCAGGGAGCTGAACCGGCAGTTCCAGGACAAGCTTGTGGGGATGGTGGCCGGGCGGATTCTTCGCCGGCTGTTTCTGCCCGCTCCCCTGCGGATGGCATGGGCGGTGTTCCGGGCAGTGCCCTACCTGATTAGGGGAGTGCGGTGCCTGTTGAAAGGACGGCTTCGTGTCGAGGTGTTGGATGCCATCTCTATTGGAGTTTCTCTGGTCCGCGGAGATTTTGGAACAGCCTCTTCAGTGATGTTTCTGCTGCGGATAGGGGAGCTGCTGGAGGAGTGGACGCATAAAAAATCGGTGGAGAATCTGGCGCGGAGTATGGCGCTGAATGTGGACCGGGTGTGGCTTCGGACCAGAGAGGGAGAGGCGCTGGTCTCCGTCAGCCAGGTGGAGGCGGGAGATCTGATTTTGGTGCGTACCGGCGGTCTCATCCCGTTGGATGGCCGGGTAGCCGAAGGGGAGGCTATGGTCAATCAGGCATCGCTCACCGGCGAGTCTGCCCCTGTGCCCAAACGGCCGGACAGTTTGGTCTACGCCGGTACTGTTGTGGAGGAGGGAGAGTGCGTAATCCGGGTGGAATCCCGGCCCGGCGACAGCCGGTATGACCGGATTGTCTCCATGATCGAGGAGTCGGAGCGGCTGAAGTCGGCCAGTGAGAACCGGGCGGCCTGGCTGGCAGACAAGTTGGTGCCATATTCTCTGCTGGGTACTGCCGTGACCTGGCTGCTGACGCGCAACGCGACGCGGGCCATCTCCATTCTCATGGTAGATTTCTCCTGCGCCCTGAAACTGGCTATGCCTCTGGCGGTTCTGTCCGCTATGGGTGAGGCCGGTAGAAACCGCATCACTGTCAAGGGAGGAAAATATCTGGAAGCGGTGGCCAGGGCCGACACAGTTGTATTTGATAAAACAGGAACACTGACCAGGGCCTGTCCCACTGTGGTGGAGGTGGTGCCCTTCGACGGCCGGGAGGCCGACGAGATGCTGCGCCTGGCCGCCTGCCTGGAGGAGCATTATCCCCACTCCATGGCCAACGCCGTGGTACGCGCCGCAAAGGAACAGAATTTGGCCCACGAGGAGATGCACGCCGACGTAGAGTACCTGGTGGCCCACGGAATTGCCAGCCGGGTGGGAGGTGAGCGCGTCGTCATTGGCAGCCAGCACTTTGTCTTTGAGGATGAGGGCTGTGCCGTACCTGAGGGAGAGATGGAGAAGTTTGAGCGACTTCCCAATCAGTACTCCCATCTCTATTTGGCTGTGGGCGGGCGCCTTGCCGCCGTTATCTGTGTGGCCGATCCGCTGCGGCCGGAGGCCGCCGCCGTTGTCAATACACTCCGTGGGCTCGGAGTTTCTAAGGTAGTGATGATGACTGGAGACAGCGTACGCACTGCCGCCGCCATTGCCGCCCAAGTTGGTGTAGATGAGTACCGGGCCGAGGTGCTGCCCGAGGATAAGGCGGCGTTTGTAAAATCTGAGCGGGCGGCAGGACGGACAGTTGTCATGATCGGAGACGGCATCAACGACTCCCCTGCCCTCTCGGCCGCCGATGTGGGTATCGCCATCAGTGATGGAGCCGCCATCGCCCGGGAGATCGCGGATATCACCATTGCCGCTGACGATCTCTTTGAGCTGGGTACACTCAAGCTGCTGGCCAATGCCCTGATGCGGCGAATAGACGGGAATTACCGGTTTGTCTTGGGGTTTAATGGAGGTTTGATTCTCCTGGGGGCACTGGGCGCGTTGCCGCCCGCCACATCAGCCCTGCTGCACAACCTTTCTACACTGGCGGTAAGCTTAAAGAGCATGACCAATTTGTTGGAAGAGGCGTGAAAAGAGCCCGGCGGGGACGTGGCGCGCAGCAAAAAGCAGGTTGATTTTTGCTGCGCGCCCGTTTTGCTGCTCCAGCGCCCTCTTTCAGCCGGCAGATGAGGGCTGCAGGTGTCCCAAATGAAGTACAGCTATCTGCGCTACCGCCGCAAAGTTGCAGGATAAAAGGCGGATCTAGCTCACGCGGGTATGGGGGAGAGGGGAAGGCGCTTGGCTGACAGGGAGGACGAGGACCTCTTCGGACGGAACCAGAAGAGGAATCAAGTGCAGGAGTTCAGCGGCGGCACACAGCTTGTCTGCAGTGCTTACCACCAACGCCTCCCAGCAGTGATAAGTTTTTGTAGGTGTCAGAGGAAACATATGCGAACGGATGATATCAGCCTCTTTCCAATTTAAAAGGAAGCGGTTCATGGCGTTGCGCAGCGCGGCCGCGGGATGGGAAAATAGGTGGCGCAGGCTGTGGCGGCTGCGCCAATTATAGAGATAGAGGTCGTGAAGAAGGCCGCCCCGGGCGGCGGAGCGGGCGTCCAATCCCAGACAGCGGCAGAGACGGAAACTGACATAGGAGACCAGCACGGAGTGCTGATAGCAGCTTACGCCTGGGGAGTGCTGAGGCAGCAGCCGCATGGACTGAACGGCGGCATCTGAGAGCAGATCCTCTACGCAGACTATATAGGCGTCTTTCTCTTTAAAATTCCACATGTTGGATGCTCCTTACCAAAGTTGTTTGCTTTGTGTATCAGTATACCGCACCAAACGGAAGAAACCACAGAGAAAACATTATAATTTGGTAAAGATTTTCTGAAGAAACCGCGGCAAAGAGTGAAAAGGTATCCTTGCCGGAGAAAACGGTGCCGCTTGGTTCTGTCCTGCGCTATAATTTGGTTTGTAAGGACAAGAGGTGTCCATGGCGAGGAAAACACCAGTGTTTCGTATTTTGCCGGGTTTTCCGGCGTGTCAGGCCCGGCAAAGTGGGACAGGCGCTCTGCTTGGACCACAAGGGAAGGGCAAAACGCACTTTGCCGCCGTCGCCAATGATGCCAACCGCGTGAAATTTAACCGCACTGCTCGTATCTTGTTGCGCTGAGTTTATATCCAGTTTAATTCTCTCCTGTCGTCCTGTGCTATAATATTTCCATTCAAGTCGCGCGAGGTGACAGGGTGTGACGATAAAAAAGCGGCTGGCGCGCTCCAATCTGCTGATGATTCTTCTTCCAGTGTGCATCACCGGGGCCATGGCCGCGGGGTGTCTGGGCCTGGTCTGGTACGGCGTTGTCCATGGGGGCGGCCTGGGATTTGAGGACAGCGAGGACTTTCTCCGGGCCAGTGGCGGCGCGGCGGTGCTGGTGGCTGAAGCGCTGGAAGCCGGGCCGGAAGAGCGTCTGGGGCGTCTGGAGGCCTTGGGAAGTGTCCTGGATGAGGGTTCCATGTCCCTGACGGTGCTGGAGCGGGGAAAGCCATTCTATCAACACGGCGCTCCCCTGGAGGCGGGGGATCCGCTCCTGCGGGCGGCGGAGGTCCTGGGCGGCGAGGGGACTGTGGCCGGCGGAGCGCGGTATCTGACGGCCCGCCGGGTTGAACTGGACGGGAGCAGCTATCAGATCTATCTGTCCTGCACCGGAGGACAAACCTCTTACCACGCCCTGAAGGTGTTGCTGGCGGCTGCCGCTGTAGTGCTGGCCTTCACCATTTTTCTGTCCGTTCTGTTGACCAACTGGTTCCTGATCCGCTCTGTATTTCAAAAGATCGAAGGGCCGCTGGACCTCTTGGCCACGGGAGTGGCGGAGATCAGCGCCGGCAATCTGGACTGTCAGATCCACTATGGAGGGAAGGACGAGTTCGCCCCCATCTGTCGGCAGTTTAACGAGATGGCGGTGCGGCTGAAGCATTCCGTGGAGGTGACGCAGCGGCACGAGAACAGCCGAAAGGAGCTGATGGCCGGTATCTCCCACGACCTGCGCTCCCCTCTGACCTCCATTCAGGCCTATGTGGAGGGCCTGCTGGACGGCGTAGCGGATACCGGGGAAAAGCGGCGGGCTTATCTGCTGACCATCCGGGACAAGGCGGAGGATATCAGCCGCATGGTTTCACAAATTTTCCTCTACTCCAAAATGGAGCTGGAGGACTGTCCCGTCCACCTGCAGACGATCCGGCTGGACGCGCTGCTCCAGACCTTCCTGCGCGGCGCGCAGGCGGAATATACGGCGAGGGGCCTGACCGTTACGGCGGAACCTCTGCCGGCTGTGAGCGCCGCCGCCGATCCGGAGCTCCTGCGGCGGGTTCTCTCCAACATTCTGGACAACAGCGCCAAGTATAAAACAGCGGAGGCGGGCACCCTGCGCCTTCGGCTGGAGGACATGGGCGCGGACTGCCGCCTGACGCTGACCGACGACGGCCCCGGCGTATCGGAGGAGGCGCTGTCCAGGCTGTTTGATATCTTTTACCGCGGCGATCCGTCCCGGGGATGTCCCGGACAGGGCAGCGGCCTGGGCCTCTCCATCGCGGCCAGGGCCGTGGCCCGTATGGGCGGCTCCATCGCCGCGCGCCATGCACAGCCCCACGGTCTGACCATTCAAATCACGCTGCCCAAGGAGGCGCAGAGCTATGCGGAAGATTCTGATTGTGGAAGATGATACAGCCATTGCCGCCATTGAGCGGGACTACCTGGAGATCGACGGCTTTGATGTGGAGATCGCTCCGGACGGCATAATCGGGCTGGAGCGGGGACTGAGCGGCGCGTTCGATCTGATCCTGCTGGATCTGATGCTGCCGGGACTGGACGGCTTCACCGTGTGCCGGAAGCTCCGGGAGCAGGTGGATGTCCCGATTCTCATGGTTACCGCCCGGCAGGAGGACATTGATAAGATTCGCGGACTGGGCCTGGGGGCGGACGACTACATTGAAAAGCCCTTTTCGCCCAGCGTGCTGGCGGCCCGTGTCAAGGCCCATCTGGCCCGGTATCAGCGGCTCGCCGGGCCGGAGAAGCGGAAGGCGGAGATCACCCTCGGCGGCCTGCGGCTCAACACGGAAACCCACCGTCTCTATGTGGACGGGCGGGAGGTGGAGCTGAAAAACAAGGAATACGAGCTGCTGCTCTTCTTTTTGCTGCATATCGACGCGGTATTCAGCCGCGAGGCGCTCTACGAGCGGGTATGGGGCATGGATGCCATGGGGGACAACGCTACCGTGGCGGTGCACATCAACCGCCTGCGGGAGAAGATTGAGCGGGATCCCTCCAGGCCCCGCTATATTGAGACGGTCTGGGGCGCGGGCTATCGGCTGAGGGGGCGGTAACTATGTGGATCCTGTTTGCCTTTGGATCGGCGCTGTTTGCGGGCTTGACCGCCATCTTGGCCAAGTGCGGCATCCGGCGGACCGATTCCACCGTGGCCACCGCCGTGCGCACCATTGTGGTGCTGATCTTCTCCTGGGGGATGGTATTCCTGGTGGGATCGCAGGGGGAGCTCCGCTCCATCGGCGGGAAAACCCTGCTGTTTCTGATTTTGTCCGGCCTTGCCACCGGGGCCTCCTGGCTGTGCTATTTCCGTGCGCTCCAGATCGGCGACGTGAACAAGGTGGTGCCGGTGGATAAATCCAGCATCATCCTGACGGTGGCGCTGGCGTTTCTCCTCCTGGGGGAGCCGGTGTCCGGGACAAAGCTGATAGGGCTGATTGCCATTGGAGCGGGCACCTACCTGATGATCGAGCGGAGAGCGCGGAGCGCGCCCCCCGGCGGAAAGGGCCGTGGCTGGCTGTTTTACGCCGCCGGCTCCGCCGTGTTTGCCAGTCTGACCTCCATTCTGGGAAAGATCGGCATTGCGGAAGTGGAATCGAACCTGGGAACCGCCATCCGCACGGTTGTGGTGCTGCTCATGTCCTGGCTCATGGTGCTTGTATCGGGAAAAGGACCCGTGGTCAGGGCCATACCGCCCAGAGAGCTGGCCTTCATCTGTCTCAGCGGCCTTGCCACCGGCGGATCCTGGCTGTGCTACTACCGGGCCCTGCAGGAGGGCCCGGCCAGTGTGGTGGTGCCCATCGACAAGCTGAGTATCCTGGTGACGGTGATCTTCTCCCGTATCGTGTTCCATGAGCGCCTGTCCGGGAAGGCGGCGGCCGGTCTCGCCGCCATCACGGCCGGGACGCTGGTGATGCTGATATAGCCCCGCTCTCCGGGAGAGGGACCGTTTTTTAATGCGTATGCCGCGTCACAGGCGCGGCATACGCATTTTATCTTCTATTTAGCTTCCGTACATACACAGTTTCACTCCAGGCCGTATCATAAGGACATCCGCCATGGACAGGGAGGAAAACAAGATGTCCGTCTGGGAACTTGCCGCGCTGGACTGGATACGGATACAGCTCCATCTGCAGAGCGGCATGGGAGACACGATTATGCCGCTGATTACCAGGCTGGGGAACGGCGGCGCCGTCTGGCTGGCGCTGGCAATCCTGCTTCTCCTGCGCCCAAAAACCAAAAAGCTGGGCCTCGCACTGGAGCTCGGCCTGGCACTGGAAGTGCTCTGCCGCAATGTGATGCTCAAGCCGCTGGCGGCCCGTGTGCGGCCCTGTGATCTCAATCCGGCGGTCCGGCTTCTCATCCCGCGGCCGGCCGGGATTTCAAAGGGAGGCGCTGTTTGATGCAGGAGTGGATGCTGGCCTTTGTAAACACATTTGGCTGCTTCGGCATTTTCCTTTTGATTTTTATTGAGAATATTTTCCCGCCGATCCCCTCGGAAGCTGTCTTGCTGTTCAGCGGGGCGCTGACAGTTACCACCGCCATGACCGTTTCGGAAACCATTCTGGCCGCCACCGCCGGCTCCCTGGCAGGGGCCGCGGTGCTGTACGCACTGGGCTGGATCTTCCAGGCCCAGCGGCTGAAACGGCTGCTGGCCGGCAGATTTGGCCGCATTACCCGCCTGCGCCCGAGCCATGTGGAAAAGGCGGAGCGGTGGTTTTCCCGTTATCAGGGGCGGGCCGTGCTGATGTGCCGCTGTGTTCCCCTGGTCCGCAGCCTGATCTCCGTGCCGGCGGGCTTTGCCAAAATGAAGATTCTCCCGTTCATGGGCCTGACCGCCCTGGGCAGTGCCGTATGGAACACGGCGCTGGTCTGCATTGGGGCGGGTCTGGGGAGCGCTTGGGAGAGCGCCATACCCTATTTGGACCGGTATACCCGCGCTGCGGTCGTCCTGCTGGGGGCCGCCGTCCTGCTGGCCGGCGGGCTGCTGCTTCTGCGCCGGCACCGGCGGGGCAGAGCGGCGGCCCAGGCCGGAGAGGCCTCCCCGCCATGCTCCGAAAACGGCTCGCGCCAAGAGCTGTAAGACGGGAGGCGGCATGAATCTGAAGCGTCAAAATCCGGCGTTTTTGTCCGGCGTCTTGTCAATCCTGCTCTCGCAGCTTTTTGTCAAGCTCATGGGGCTGCTGTACCGACTGGTCATTACCAATATTGACGGGTTCGGAGATGTGGGCAACGGGTTTTACACCGCCGGGTTTCAGCTGTATACCCTCCTGCTGGCCATCTCCTCCGTGGGCATCCCCAGCGCCGTCTCCCGCCTGGTCTCCGTGGAGGCGGCGGGCGGGAACTTGGCCGGGGCGGACCGCATTTTTCAAGCGGCCCTGGGCCTGTTTACCGGGATCGGGCTGGCCTGCTCCGCCGGCCTTTTCTTCGGCGCGGACTGGATCGCTGTGCTCGTCATTCGGATGGACGGCGTCCAGGATACGCTCCGGGCGCTGTCTCCCTCTGTCACCTTTGTGTGCATATCCTCTGTGATTCGGGGCTATTTTCTGGGACTGGGGGATGTCCGGGCCACCGGCCGCTCCCAGATGCTGGAGCAGGTGTTCAAGTCGGTGCTGACGGTGGTGTTTGTACTGGCGCTGACCTCCTGCTCTGCCTCGGTCATGTCTGCCGGGGCCAATTTCGCCACAACGGCAGCCACCGCTGCCAGCGCGGTCTACCTGATGGGCTATTCCCTCCGCCGCAGGCCGGCCCGCGCCGCTGCCGCCAGGCGGGGCCGCGGGCGGGGGACGCGCGGAAGCTGCGCCGCGCTGTGCCGGACGATCTGGAAGGTGTCCTTTCCGATCTCCCTGGGCTCCATCATCACCGGCATCGGCCGGGTTATCGACACCGCCACCATCACCAGAGGGATTCAGGCGGCGTTTGCCGGCGGAATCCCGGGGCGCAGCGGTCTCCCCACCGCCGCCGAGCTCAACGCGGAGGCGGTGCGCTTGGCCGGTATGCTGTCCAAGAGCGACTCCATCCTCAACCTGCCGCTGGCGCTGAACATCGCTTTTGCCACTGTGCTGGTGCCGGCCATCTCTTCGGCGCTGGCGGTGGGCCGGAGGAGGGAGGCAGAGGAGACCATCACGCTCTCGCTGCTGATCTCGGTTCTGCTGGCGTTTCCCTGTGCCGCCGGTCTGATCGTCCTGGCCGGGCCCATCTACCAGATGATCTATCCCAACGCCCCAATGGGATATCAGCTCTTGCAGATCAGCGCCCTGGGCATGTTCTTTTCGGCCCTGGGCCAGACGATCAACGGGAGCCTGCAGGGGATGGGACGCGTGGGCGTTCCGGCACGGGCGCTGTTCTGCGGGGTGGCCGCCAAGGTGGCGCTCAACCATCTTCTGATCCGCATTCCCAGCGTCAACATCTTCGGCGCGGCAGTGGGATCGCTGGTCTGTTATCTGACCTCCAGCGGCATCAGCTTCTGCCATCTGAAAAAGGAACTGGCCCTCCCCCTTACGGCCAGACGGTATGTCTGGAAGCCGCTGCTCTGCACGGGCGGGATGAGCGCCGTGGCGGCCGCGGTCTACCCGCTGCTGCTCCGCTGCCTGCATTCCAACACCCTGTCTATTCTCTTGACCATCGGGCTGTCGGCGGCCGTGTATCTGGCGCTGGTACTGGCCGCCGGTATCCTGACCCGGCGGGATGTGGCGCAATTCCCCATCAGCGGCAGACTGCGGAAGTGGCTGCTCAAGCTTGTGGCATGACGGTCTCCTATGGGATAAAAACAAGGTGTTTCTGACTTGTATGATTATTCATTTATACACGCCTGAAAGGGAAACAAAAAAAGCGATGGACGGATATCGCCAAACAAACTAAAAATATGCGTGAAGCTGACGAGAGCATATCCGAAACCAACTGGCGCCGGATCAAATAGCGGATCAGATAGGCCTAAAAGAGTTCGCTGACCCGTTTGCGGGTCGCGGGAACAGGAAGGCATAAGAGGAACCCCTTAAGGGGCAGACCGAGAAAGGAATGCAGCCGGCAAACCTTTCGGGGCCCCTCAAGGGGTTTCGTCTGACTTTGTCCTGCTGCCTTACTGCGCCATGAAGCGGTACAGGAAGGTCACGATCTGCCCGCGCGTGCAGGACGCATCGGGGCCAAAGGCATCGGCGCTCACCCCCGCCGTGATGCCTTGAGCGGCGGCCCAGTTCACTGCGCCGGCATACCAGGCGTCATCTTCCACGTCGGCAAAGCTGCCGCTGTCCGTTACCTCGGGAGAACCGGCGGACCGGTACAGGAAGGTCACGGCCTGCCCACGGGCCACAGTGGCGTCTGGGCTGAAGGTAGTGCTGCTGGTCCCGCTGGTGATCCCCTGCTCCACGGCCCACAACACCGCATCATAGTAGTATGCGCCGGCGGACACATCGGTGAAGGGGTTGACGGTGTTCTGCGAAGCAGGAGAACCGGAAGCGCGCCAGAGGAGGGTGACCATCTGCGCGCGGGTGCAGGCCATATCTGGGCTGAAGGTGCTGGCGCTGGTGCCCGAGGTGACGCCGTTCTCCACGGCCCACTGCACCGGCTGGGCGTACCAGGCGTCAGCAGGCACGTCCGTGAAGGGCATATCGGTCAGGGAGGTGTCGGGATCTTCGATCCGGGCGGTGAAGACTGCGCGGATGGTGTGGTGCTCCCGCACATTCTCAAAGGTGTAGCTGCTCACCGCGCCTACGCTCCGGCCGTCTGCCAGCACATCGGAGATCTCATAGCCCTCTTCGGCGCGGATGGTGAAGGTCTGGCTGCCGCCCCGCTCAACCCGGACGGCGCCGCTGGGGGTAATGGCACCGCCCTCGCCGGCAGAAGCAGTGATGGTATACCGGCTGGGGGAGCTGCTGTTAGAAGAACTGCCCGGTGTATAAAATACCGCTTTCACAGTCACGTCGCCTTCGGGCATACGGAACCTCATGGGATTGGCGCTGAGGTCGGTATTTTCCAGTCCGGTTACTTCCCAGCGGCTGAAGCGCTGACCGTTGGGGATGGAAGCAGTCACAGTGACCTCAGTCTGCTCTGCCACGTCTCCTTCGGACAGGCCAGCGGCTATGCCGTCGGCGGAAATCACTCCGCCTTCCACTGTGAGCTTATGTACCGGCTGCTCCACCACGGTCAAAGGAATGGTGCAAACCGTGGAGGCGATGTCCGCAAAGGTGATAACCAGATCATAGGTGCCGGGAACCAACTGATTGTAGGCGGGTTGCTTTTCCATGTCGTCGTAGCAGATCTGCAGAATCTCCGGGGCGTAACCATAGCCAGTGCTGGGGAACCAGAAACAGCTGTCGCAGTCGAAGATTGTCTGCCCGTCCTTCTGGATGACCACAGAATCCACGGCGTCCCGCCAGTCCTCCTCGGCAATGCCCAGGCCGCCTTCACCGAAGTCCACCGTCAGGTCGATGTGCTTCTCCTGGGTGCGATTGTAATAGGCGCTTTCAGAAACCAGACTGGGCGCCCGGCCGGAAGTCTCGTCGGAGAGCTTGAAGGTCACGTCGATGGTGTGCAGTTCCGTCACATTTTCAAAGGTGTAGCTGCCCGCGGCGGCGGCCTCGGGATTTGCAACGCCGTCAATGGTCACAGTGTCGATCTCATAGTACTCGTCGGCAGCGAAGGTGAACGTCTGGTTCTCTCCCCGCGTGACCAGGGTATAGCCCTCGGGCTGAACGGAGCCGCCCCGGCCAGCGGTGGCGATGATGGTTACCAGGTCGTCGCCGGTGGAGATTTCGAGCACCTGAGGCTTAGGCAGGCTGCTGGCCTCGTCCCAGCTCCAGACGGTCTCAAAGTCCCAGCCCAGCTCCTCATAGAGAGCCTTTGCAGCGAAGCCGTCAGCGGGCTTGCTGGCAAAAGCGTCGGTGCCTGCGTTCATGTCCTCAAGAATCACGGTGTCCACCGCGTAGTTCAGGGAAGCTTCGTCCTCAATGGGGCGGCTGCCGGACCAGTAACCGGCCAGCAGGTTGTCGCTATCGGCGTCCACGGTGTTGTTCACCGCGTTGCCGGTACAGGTTTGGAGAATGGCGCCGCTGGAACCGCCCATGTCGCCCACAAAGGCGCCGCTGTAATCTTCGCCGGTCACCGTACCCAGCACCAGGTTGTTTCGGATGATGTTGGGGACTTCCTCGTTCTTGGAGGTGATGGGGCCGCCGAAATTGGTGCCGCCGATGAGGCCGCCGCTGGGGTTGCCTGACACAGATACGTCCACCAGGCAGTTCTGGAGGGTGCCGCCGTGGAGGATGCCCACCGCGCCGCCAATGTTGCCGTCACCGGATACAGTGCCAGTGACAGAGCAGTTTTCGATCAGGCCCTCGCTTGCACCGGCGATTCCGCCGGTGCTGTCACCGGTACCGGTGACAATCACATCTGTCAGCACCACGTTGGCCACATGGCCAGTGCTGCCCACATAGGCGAAGAGGCCGGCGCTGTGGTCTTCCGTACCTTCAATCGTCAGATTCTTGATGGCAAACCCCTTTCCGTTGAAGGTGCCCAGGAGGGGGGTGTCCTCCGCCCCGCCAATGGGGGCGATGGTGATGCCGGTCATGTCCAGCTCTCCGGTAAGTTCATAGGCGGCGTCAATGGGGTAGTTCTCGCTGCCGAACTGCTCTGCCATGGCCTGCAGATCAGCGGGAGAGGAGAGCTGCACCGTCTGACCGCCGCCGGCCAGAGAGGTAGCCCTGGCGGTGGGGCCGCTCTCCACAGTACCGTGGTAGAATCCGGTGCCGGTGGCTACGCAGCGCAGATAGCTCCCCACGTCGGCGGCCTGTACGGTGTAGCTGGACTCGTCAGCTCCGTCGATGGTCTCCCAGTCAGACTTGTCCTCGGAGCGCTGCCAGGTATAGGAGGCGGTGGCGCTGCCTGGCTCCAGCTCCGCGCGGAGGGTCTGGCCCTCCTTGGCAATGCCGCTGACCGTCACTCCGGTGAGGGAGAGGTCGTCCACTTCCTCGGGCACTTCGGGATACTCCCAGCCGCTCAGATCATAGGTGCGGGGAACGGTGGTGATGACGGCGTTCTCTTCCACGGTCTTGGGAGCCTCGTTTTCGATGCCGTGAACGCTGACCTTCAGGGACTCGGGGGAGACGGAGATGGCGAGGTAGGAGCGGCCGAAGTCCGTGGTGCTGTGGACCAGTACATAGGGGCTCTCTTCATAGTAGTCCGAGCGGTTATCGGTATTGGCGGAAGCCCCGGTGATGTAGGTGGTGCCGCTGCCAGGGTCAGTACTGTTGTTGATCTGCCCGCGCTGGGCATAGTAATTGGTGCGGGTATAGACGTGGTCGTGGCCCATCAAGACCAGATCAATACCGGCTTCGTCAAAGGTGTCGGTCCAGTTGCCATAGTCGCCCTCGGTGGGGTCGTCCACCCGGTAGCCGAAGAGGGTCTTGTGGAGCACGGCAACACGCCACTTGGTGGGATTCTGCTTGACTACGGACTTGACCCACTCCTGCTGAAGATCAGTCAAGCCGTCCTGAGTGGAGTCCTGAAAATCCATTACCAAGAACAGAGTGTCGCCATAAATGAAGAAATAGTTTCCGGCCATGGACTCCAGCTTCTCGGTACCGCTAGCCATCCGCTGGGTACCATTGCCGCCGCCGTAGTAGGCTACGCCATTCTCCGGGGCATTATAGCGGCCTTTCAAGCTGCTGATACTGATATCTACGGGCTCCCAGCTGCTGCCGGGAGCCCACTCGTTGCCGGCGCCGTCACACTCGTGGTTTCCAGCGCTGAGGTAGAGGGGATACTGTTTGAAAACATCCTTGCCCTGCTCAAAGAAGGCGTCCCACTGCCAGGTATCAAAGGTGTAGTTTACCTGATCGCCGCCGCTGAGGATAAACGCGGCCTCCGGGTATTGCTCTACCGCGCCCTCCAGCATGGTGCCAAAGTCTTCATAGGCATCCACGGTAGCTTCATAGCTGCCGCAGGCACCCTGCTGGGCATCAGTGAAGAAGAGAAACTCAAAGGTGTCTTCAGCCGCCGCCGGAGTCTTGATCACAGCAGGGCTGTCAACAGAAGTGGTGTTCATGCCGCCGTCGCCTACGCAGTACACATACTCGGTGTCCGGCTCCAGGGCGACGGTCTCTGCCTTGTGGCTCATGACCGGGGCGTAGCAATAGTCCGCCTCGTCCACGCTGTTATAATCAGCGGTACCGCCAGTATAGCCCGCGTCGGACAGCGCACCGGACAGATCCACTACCTCGCTGTCGGCCAGGGCCATGTGGGTAAAGAGGCCGCCGTTGGCATCAAAGTCCGCCTTCTTGGCATAGTAGAGGATGCCGGCCTCAGTGTCCACATCGGTGGTCCAGTTGAAGCGCGCAGAGAGAACGCCTTCTTCCTGTTGGAAGCTGTCCCACAGATACGTCACTCCCGTGGGCTCTTCTCCGCCGCCGGTGGGCTGCGTAATCTCGCTGCCGGACTTCTGGATGGTAAAGGTATCGATCACCCGGAAGTCATTTTCCTCACCGGTAGCCTTGTAATAGGCCGTGTAGGTAAGGGCGTTGCTGGACACATCCACACGGCTGTATACGCCAGGGGCGTAGATGCCGCCGCCGCCGCTCCCCTCTTTCTCAATGCGGAGGTCGTAGAACACCTGGCTCCACTCCTCCGCCTGTGGATTCATACCGTAGGCGTAGTCATAAACCGAACCGCCGATGACATATGTAGGGCCTTCGCCGGGTGCAACAGCTTCGGCACCATCTGAGGTCGTGTAGAATGTATTTCTGGCGTAGCCGTGCTCATGGCCGCACAGTACCAAGTCCACATCCGCCTCTGTCAGCTTCGCCCCAACTTCATTGTCAAACGAGTAGTGGGAACTGCCGGGATCGTATGCCGGTACGTGCATGATGACAATCTTCCACGCCTTGTCGGTATTGTCCATCTGTTCCTTCAGGAACTGGTACTGGATTTCATCATCCTTGCCGCCGGCGTTGGTGTTCAGCGCAACGAACTGAGCGTCACCGTAGGTGAAGCTGTACACGGTTCCTTCAGTCTCGTCGGAGAGGCCCTCCGGTGCGGTCAGCGCATCATAGTTGAGTCTCGCGTTGTAGTTGACAGTATTCTTGTCATGGGAGCCGCCGTCGTGGTTGCCGGGAACCGCCATAATCGGCATAGAATCCAGCAGCGGCTGTGCGGCTTCAAAGAACCACTGCCACTGATCGGAGCTGTACCCGTCTTCCACCAGGTCTCCAGTATGCACTAGGAAGTCCGCGTCCGATTCCTGCTGGGCGATATGGCGGTACAGCTCCTGCGTGTTGTCGAAGTCCTCCTTGTCCTCGCCCTGCGTGTCGGGAGTCACTACAAAGGAAAAGGGTTCGTTCGCGTCCGGAGCATCCGGAGCCCGAAACGCCTTTGGCTCCGTGTATCCATCCTCAGCATTTCCTAGTTTATAATAATAGGTAGCGCCTGGCGCTAAATCGTACGCCACCGCATGAAACGAATGGATATCTTTGAAGTATTGCTGCCCTTCCTCTGGTTCGATATCTTCCCGATTGGGAGCGGCCATCGTGGCCTGCACCGTAGTCCCATCCGCAAGGGCCGGATCGCTGCCGTACACTAACTCAGAGCTGGTTACAGTCGTATCCATAACCCAATTGAAGGTCATGGCCGTCTTCCCGGTTGTATCACTTTCCGCAAGTGTCATTGTGATTTGTGATGCTGCCGGACCCGGTTCAGCTGCTGCTGCCTGTGGCGCTGGAAGCAGACTCAGCGCAATCATTGCGCTGAGAGCCCAGGAAAGCAAGCGCAGTCGTATTGGCTTGGTTTTCTTCATACAAATTCCCCCCAAAAATTTTTCCGGCCAAAGTATACGGCTTTTGCTGTTATTGCCTCCACCGCATAATTGAAAAATGTATGTAAAAATTTATGGATTTAAGGATGAAAAGAGACATGGTTTGCAGCTCTCCGATAGAATGAAGTCGCGACACACCATTCTGAAGGGAGACAGCAAACCATGCCTGAAAAGATTGTACAGCTTGACGAGGAAGGAGTCGAGGGGCAAATCAAGGAGCTGGTGCGAGGCGGCGCAGAGGGAACCCTCAGCGGGCTTCTTCTGGAGGCAGAGGCGGAGAAGCTGATTCAGGCAGCCCGGTACGAGCGCAGTGAGCCGACAACAAGTGATTAACGGCGGAAGGCTTAGGTTAAAACAGTTAGGGCCACGGCAGGAGGCTGTATGCCCTTGGGGATATACAAGAGGGCGCGGACAGATCGTCCGCGCCCTCTGCGCTGTTTTGCCGTTATGGGGGTTGCCGTATCCGCCCTGCTGTCAGGGTGGCGCGCCGCCCAGCCCGGTCCCGGCTCAGTGGAAGCTCAGGGTGTAGGTATGTCCGTCGTAAAGGGTGGGATAGGCGTCGGCGCTGTAGCCGGAGGGGACGTATCGGAACGCCCCTTCGGTCCCCTCTAGAATGATGTCGGACGTGCTCATATCGACCTCTTCGCCGGTGGCGTCGTCGGTGATCGTGAAATAGATCAGAATCTGCGAGATCCCGGGGGCCGCGTAGTCCACCGTGCCCTGCACCCGCATATACAGCTCACTGCTGTCGTAATCATAGGACGCTCCGGTGATGGTGACCCGGTAGGCCAGCTCTCCGGAGGAGCCGTAGCCCTCCACGGTGCAGGGGAAGCCGGGCAGGGACAGCTCCATGGGGGCCAGGGCCTCGGTGACCGTGATGGTCTTGGAGGCGGAGCGGCCGTCGGTAAGGATGGCGGTGACGGTCGTGACGCCCGGCTTCAGGCTGTCCAGGCCCGCGCTCAAGCCGTTGATGCTGTTGCTGGTGACCTGGAGTCTGGCTACCTCCGGGTTGGAGTTCTCCCATAGCCGCACACCCAGATTTTCATCAAAGTGCTTCTGCCAAAGGCCAAGGCTGATCCACTCGCCGGCGTGGACCGTGTCGGGGCCGCTGATCCGAAGCTCAGGGGACGCCTCGTCCACGATCAGCTCCAGATCGTCTCTGACGTCCTCCGTCTCCCGCGTAGAGTGTGAAGCGGCCGGAGGCGTGGAAGGTAACGCGGACGGTGGAGGTCCCCGCCTCGGGGTCGCTCTCCAGTACCTCCAGGTCGGCGGCGTCGTCGGGCAGTCCGACCACATACAAGTCCAAGCCGGCCCCATACAGATCAAGGGTCAAATAATTGCGCACGAACGCGATCCCGCCCTTGCCGTGGAAGAGACCGGCGGCGTTTCCCTTCTCCGGATCGATGGCTTTCGCCAGGAGCAGCAGGTCCGCCAAAGGGTCGCCCCCCTTGGTCTCGGCCGTCATGGCGTTCCAGGCCTACACCGCCGCCGTGCCCCGGGTGAAGGCCCCCGGATGCGCGGGATCATAGTCGGTAAAGCCCGGCTGGTTGGACAGGGTCCAGAGAGAATCCCACTGGAAATCGGTCCCGTCCTCATAGCCCATGGCCTGGAGCAGCAGGGTCAGGTACTGGGCCGCGTCCAGCACCGCCGTGCTGCCGAAAGTGGTGCCCGAGGTGCCCTTGGTGTAGCCGTTGCCGTAAGAATACCGGACGTAGGGCAGACCCCAGTTGGGCACATTGGTAAAGGGAATCTCCGCTGTGCTCCATTTGGCGTTCTGCTCCTTGCCCATCAGGCGCACCAGCATGGTCACGCCCGCAGTGTCCGCCGCCCCGGCCGGGGCGGTCAGTCCCAGCGTTAGAACTATGGTCAGGAGCAGGGGAATACCGCGTTTTTTCATTTCCTTCCTTTCTTCATCCACGCACGTCATACTGGTTTTGTTTCACTCGCGGCCTATCGATTATTTCCGGAGATGATGACAGCAAACCGTTATCCTGTACCGCCTGATATTTTACATACAGTATACTTGGTATTGCCCCCAAGGACAAGCGAAATTTCCAAGGTGGGGGACGCTGGAACCGCATCGCGCAGCGGCAAAGGCTATGCCGTCAAAGGGGGATAACACTGTGCGCCGTATGTGCGCTAAATTGTGGGGTAAAAATAATGGGAAAATAAAGAAAATCCCTAAAACCATTGCGGTTCTAGGGAAATTTTGTGGTTGCGGGGACAGGATTTGAACCTGTGACCTCCGGGTTATGAGTTGCTGCCGGCGGTTCAATCCGTTGATTTTGGTCGCTTTTCAGCCCTTTTTGTTCCGGAAATTTGCCAAATCCCGGAGGCCGTATGCGCTCCGCAGGGATGTTTCCTGTTCTGAGTCAGCTCCTGGGTCAAGAAGGCTAATCTACCTCAGAAATTGACACGGAGATAACCAAAAAAGTTCTTAGGCAGGGCATCCTTCATAAACATAGAGGAAATGTTTTACTTCTCCTGCTCACGCCAGGCCAGATAGGCGGCCCGGCCGGTCTCGTAGAGGTTATTGCCCTGGCTGTCGATGACCACGGTGAGGGGGAGGTTCTCCACCTCCAGCTCCCGGATAGCCTCGGCCCCCAGATCCTCGTAGCACACCATCCTGACGGACTTGACGCACCGGCTCAGCAGGGCCCCTGCTCCGCCGATGGCCCCGAAGTAGACTGCGCCGGTCTCCCTCATGGCCCGGATTACCTCGGCCGAGCGCTTGCCCTTGCCGATCATGCCCAGCTGCCCCAGATGGAGCAGGGTAGGCGAGTAGGCGTCCATGCGGTAGCTGGTGGTGGGTCCGGCAGAGCCGATGGCCTGCCCCGGCCGGGCAGGGGTGGGCCCCACGAAATAGATCACGGCGCCCTGGATGGGGAAGGGCATGGACTTCCCCTCCGCCGCCATGGCGCACAGCCGCTTGTGGGCGGCGTCTCGGGCGGTATAGACGGTTCCGGAGAGCAATACGCTCTCTCCCGCCCGCAGCCCGGCGGCGGCCTCCCTGGTCAGAGGGGCGGTGATATGTCTGGCCATGCTACAACACCTCCGTCTGATGCCGGGCCACATGGCAGTTGATGTTCACCGCGCAGGGCAGGCCGGCGATGTGGGTGGGCAGGGTCTCGATGTGCACTGCCAGGGCGGTGGTGCGGCCGCCGAAGCCCTGGGGCCCAATGCCCAAGGCGTTGATTTTCTCCAGCAGCTCATCCTCCAAGGCGGCGTAGAAGGGCTTTGCATGGTGGCTGCCAAGATCCCGCAGCAGGGCTTTCTTGGCCAGCAGGGCGCACTGGTCGAAGGAGCCGCCGATGCCCACCCCCACCACAATGGGGGGACAGGGATTGGGGCCGGCCTGCTCCACCGCGTCCAGGATGAACTGCTTGACCCCCTCTACCCCGTCGGAGGGGCGAAGCATGGCGATGCGGCTCATGTTCTCGCTGCCGAAGCCCTTGGGGGCCACGGTGATTTTGACCTTCTCGCCGGGCACCAGCTCCACGTGGAGCATGGCGGGGGTGTTGTCCCCAGTGTTCACCCGGTCCAGGGGGTCGGCTACCACCGACTTGCGCAGATAGCCCTCGGTGTAGCCCCGGCGCACCCCCTCGTCCACCGCCTCCCGAAGGTTTCCGGAGATGTGCACGTCCTGTCCCACCTCCAGAAACACGCAGGCCATGCCCGTGTCCTGGCAGATGGGGACGCCGTCCCCGATGGCATCGTTTTCGATAATGCGGTCCAAAATCTCCCGGGCCACCGGCCAGTCCTCCCGCTCCCGGGCGGCGGCGATGGCCTCCGTCACGTCCCGCGTCAGACGGGTGTTGGCCGCCACGCACAGCCGGGCCACCGCCTCGGTCACCGCGCCGGCGCTGATCTCCCGCATACCGTCTCCTCCTTTTTAAAGTCCGTCAATGTCCAGGAAAGCCCGGACAATCCGCCGCATGTACTCATCCACCTTTTCCTTACTGTGCGCCAACTCCGCCTGCACCGCGTCCTGATCGTTGTCCACAATGGCACGAACCAAGGCGCGGTGGTGCTCGGCATAGTTGTCTGCGTAGTGCACCGGGAGCACAGTGTGGTTGATCATCCGCTCAACAAAGGAGAGTTGCTGGTTCAGCTTTTCCAATACCGAGTTCCCAGTGGCCTTGACCAGCAGATCGTGGAACTCCGCGTTGTTCTCATAGCGTTGGAAGGAGTCCTTCAGGTGCTCTCCCTTGCGGGTATTTTGCTCCAATACCATCAGGAGTGAGCGTGGAATGCGGCCTATCAGCAAATTACAGGCCGCAGCGCGCAGAAGCTCCAGTACCTCCAATGTATCTAGGCACTCATCCACCGACAGGGTACGAACCGTGGAGCCGCTCACGCTGTTGCTCTGAATCAATTGCTCCATCTCCAGCTTTTTCATAGCCTCCCGCACCGGTGTACGGGATACGTCGAATACCTCGGCCAGTTCTTCCTCCCGGAGGCGGGTACCCATGGATAACAGGCCGGTGGCAATGGCCTCCTTGATGGTACAGTACAGCGTGTCGCTGGCCTGTTTTTTCTCCACCAACTGAGTACGAAGTATCTGAATTTGTGGATCCATGGGCGATTCTACCTCCTGCGGCAGGATGGCTGCCCGCTACTATTTTTTATATTATAAAATCCAGCCAGAAGAGTGTCAATAGTCAACAAAAGGATACATATGTATACAATTTGGAACTAAAGTACAACCATGTATAATCATGTATCAATTGCGGAGGCCTTCTATCCGGTATTAAGCTAAGAATATCAGTGAATTGGAAAAGGAGGAGCCATCTATGCACCTAAATTCATCCAGGCCCTTTGTAGACGGCTGGCGGGGGCGGATTGGGCTGGTGGCCACGGCGCCTGGGAACGCCACCGAGGCGGAGTTTAACCGCTACCGGCCCGAGGGCGTGGCGGTTATGACCACCCGTACTCCGCTGACTAGCTCTACGCCGAAAGGGATCCGGGCCATGAACCGGGGGGTGGAAGAGGCCGCAGCTATGTTGGCGGAAAACGCTTACTGTGACGTGATTCTTCTTAGCAGCACGGCGGGCAGCTTTGTAGAGGGACTGCAGGCGGATCTGGCCCAGGCCAGGCGACTCAGCCAGGCGCTGCATGCGACAGTGCTTACTTCGGCCCACTGTGTGGTGGAGGCCGCCAGCGCCTTGGGTGTGGGGAGTGTGTTGCTGGTCACCCCCTCCGCACCGGAGTTGAACCAGTTGGAGAAGCGGTATCTGGAGGAGTCCGGCCTTTCCGTGGCGGCGGAGGCGGGCTTCGGATATACCTCGCCCCGGGATATCCTGTCCATCCCGCCACTAGAGGTGGAGCGCTTGGTTCGGCGCAGTGACGTCCCCCAGGCAGATGCAGTGCTGATCAGCTGCTCGGGCCTGCACGTGATGGATCGAATTCAAACCATGGAAGAGCAACTGGGAAAAGCAGTACTCACCAGCAACCAGGTGGGCCTGTGGGGATGCCTGCGGGCGCTGGGAGTTCCACTTGTAGAGAAGCGACTGGGCGCTCTGTTCTGCACCTGTTAGGGCTTGCTTGATCATGGGCGATATGCCCAGCAGTGAGGAGGCTTGATTTTTGGAAAGGGAGTTTCCGCAGGAATCCGATGGATTTCCAAAAACGGGCCGGCCAGAGGACAAAAGGCCCTTCGATTGGTTGTGTTGACAGTGGTTAGACAAGCCTGGCTGAGGCTGGGCAGAAGCGGAGCGTTTATCATTCATAAGAAAAGCAGGGAGGGGAGAGTATGGATGTATCCCGTTTGCCCTATGTGGATGGTTGGCGGGGGCGGATCGGGCTCATTACCCCGGCGCCGGGGAGCTCCACGGAGCTGGAGTTCAACCGTTACAAGCCGGAGGGGGTGGCGGTACTCACTACCCGGATACCCCTGTTCGGCATCTCTGTAGCGGGGCTACAGGAGATGAACCGCTATATCGATGCGGCGGCCAAGATGCTGGCCGACAGCGCGAAGGTAGATCTGCTTCTGTTCAGCTGTACGGCGGGCAGCTTTTTAGAGGGAAAAGATTTTGACCAGAAACTGATCAGCCATCTGGAGGAGTTGACCGGGCTCAAGACTACCACCACCAGTACCTGTGTGCAGAAGGCAATCCGGGTTCTTGGGCTGCACACTATGACAGTGGTGACGCCCTATTCCCAGGAGGTGAATGACCTGGAGCGTCGCTTCCTGGAGGGGATCGGTGTGACGGTCACAGCCATGGGAGGCGCTCTGCTGGACAAGTCCCAGGACACGCCCAAGGTAACGGCGGAGGTTATGGCGGATTTTGTCCGGCAGTATGATAGCCCGGCGGCGGACGGCGTGTTTATCAGCTGCACCGGCCTGCACGTAGACGGACTGATCCGGCCGCTGGAGGAGGAGCTGGGCAAGCCGGTGCTCACCAGCAACCAGTGCGGCCTGTGGGGCGCCCTGCGGGGACTGGGGCTGTCGGATACCGTGGACAGCCTGGGCATACTGTTCAGGATGTGAAACGGTACAGTACCGCAGTGAATGGTGCTGTATACAACCGAATATTTCTGCCGATGCGGTTATAACGCTGTACAGGTATGTATCATTTGCCCCCGGGGGGAAGGGCGGTTATACTGATACCAAGGCAAAGCGCGCTGAACCGCAGGGCACAGACAGTCTTACAGAAACGACAAGAGGTGAAAGAGTTGGAAAAAGAAAATACAGCTTCTCAGAAAAGTGGCTTGAAATATTTCCTGGCGGCTCTGGGGCCTGGCTTCATTTTGGCCTCCACCACCATTGGTCCCGGTTCCATCGTCTCATCCACAAACGCGGGCGCCAACTTCGGCTATACCCTGTTCTGGTGGTTTATCGTGATGCTGGCCTTCCGTGCGGTCTTCTCCCTGGCCATGAACCGCTACACCGTGGTTACCGGCCGCCCCCTGATGGTGGGCATCCGGGAGAAGTATGGTAAGGGTGTAGCCCTGTTGGCCGGTATCTTTGCATTTATCGGACAGTGCATCTACGGCATCAGTAACTTCATGGGCTGCGGCCTGGGCATTTCCATGCTTTTTCCCGGCCTCCCCGTCAAGGTGGGCGGCGTCATTGCCCTGATTATCTGCGCGGCCCTCTACTTCCTTAAGGGCCTGTATCAGAAGGTCGAGAATGTAATGAAGGTTCTGGTGGCGGTGATGGCCATCATCTTTGTAGTTTCTCTCATTGGCACCGCCGGCATCCCCTACGACGGCACTGTATCCCACAGCCTGGTGGGCATGCCCGCCGGCAGCATGGCCATCATGCTCTCCCTGCTGGGTACCACCGCTTCTCTGGGCACCTGCGCCTGGGGCTCTTCCCTGGCTAAGGAAAAGGGGTACACGGTTGAGGACATCGACCACGGCGGCCTGCGTACCGACGTGGTGGTGGGCGTGATCGCCATCGGCGTGGTCTCCGTGTGCTGCTTCTTTGTGGGCGCCAACCTGCTGCCCGGCCAGCCCATCAGCAACGGCATGGACCTGGTGAACGCCCTCAGCGGTCTGCTGGGCAGCTTCATCCGTCCCATCTTCGGCATCGGCTTCCTGGCCGCCGCCATCTCCTCTCTGATGATGGCCCCCAAGCTGGGCATCAACCTGCTGCTCCAGGCTATGGACAAGGACTCCGGCATGGAGAACAAGGCGGAAAACTACATCAGCATCCTGATGCTGGTATTTGGCATGGTGGTGGCCCTGCTCTACGGCGGCGCCCCCGCCCAGCTGATGACTCTGGCTCAGATCGGCGGCGTCATCAACACCCCCATCCTGGGCATTATGACCATCCTGCTGTGCAACCGCAAGGACGAGATGGGCCGCTACCGGATCGGCAAGGGCTTTACGGTGGCCCTCACCATTTCCTACATCTTTATTATGATTACGGTGATCAATAACCTCGTCACCATCATCAAAGGCTTTATGGCATAATACCACTTTCCTTCCGGCGCTGCCACGGCGGGACAGCCGCGGCAGCGCCGGAGGGATTTTTCATACCTGAATGTGTATTGACAGAAAGGAGTCTATACCATGCAATTCGATCTGGTCATCAAGAACGGTACCGTGTACACAGAGAAGGGCTTCCACAAGCTGAACGTGGGCGTGAAAGGGGAGAAGATCGCGGTCTTGGCGGAGCCCGGCGTGGAGCTGGAGGGCGGCAAGGTCATTAACGCCACCGGCAAGTATGTGTTGCCCGGCTTCATTGACTGCCACTGCCACCTGCGCGACCCCGGACTGACCCAAAAGGAGGACTTCTACACCGGCACCATGGCCGCCGCCCACAGCGGCATTACTATGGTCTGTCCCCAGCCCAACATCAAGCCGGTGCCCAATACCCTGGATGCCTACCTGGAGGAGGTCAAGGCCGGCGAGGAGAAAGCGGTGGTGGATTTCAACCCCATCGGCTGTCCCCTGGGCACCCCGGAGGATGTCAAGCAGATCTCCGACGCCGGCTCGGCCTGGTTCAAACTCTTCGAGAAAGTGGCCACCTACCCGTACAACACCACCGCCGGCACTCTGGATACCCACCGCATCTATGAGGCGTTCAAGGCTGTGGCGGCCACGGGTAAGTACTGCTCCGTCCACCCCTTCGACAAGTATTTCTTCGACGCGGCGGTCGAGAAGATTAAGGCCGAGGGCAAGCCCCTCACCCTGGAGAACGTGCGCCACCTGTGGTACTCTGACGAGGAGATGACCGGCGCGGCCTACCAGCTGTCCTACTATGCCAAGAAGGCGGGCATGAAGTGGTATGCCATGCACGCCTGGATGCCCGGCTACATCGACCTGGTGCGGATGCTGAAGGAGCGTGGTGAGATGACCATCGTGTCCTCCTTCGAGTATATGCCCGCCATGGACGCCTCTGACGAGATCTACCACATTGACTCGGGCAAATATATCTACCTCAATCACGATGCCAAGCCGGACAGGGCCAAGATCTGGGAGGCAGTGCGGGACGGCACCATCGACATGATCGGTTCCGACCACGCCCCCCACGCACCCGAGGAGTACCACCCCGACGACGCCCTCCACACCGGTGCAGGCTTCGCCATGCTGGACTACTTCGGCCACCTGCTGGTCAGCCACGTCAACGAGGGGGATCTCTCCCTGGAGAAGCTGGTGGAGGTCACCTCTGTCAACTTCGCCAAGACCTTTGGCATGTACCCCCGCAAGGGCTCCAACCTGCCGGGCACCGACGCCGACTTTACCATCGTGGATCTGAACCGGGAGTGGGAGATCACCGAGCACGACAAGGTGTACACCAAGACCCAGACCATCCCCTATGTAGGCCGCAAAATGCACGGCGCGGTGACCAACACCGTCGTTCGCGGCCGGGTGGTCATGACGGACGGCGTGGTGGACGGCCAGGCTGGCTGGGGCAAGATGATCACAGCCGGGAACAGCAGATAAGGGGGCGGGAATATGGAGGCCATTCTGCCCGCCGTCACGGCAACGCTGGAGCGGGACGGGCGCTTTGCCCGCTGGCTGGAGGTGGAGGCTGCCCTGGCCAATGCCCAGGCGGCACTGGGGATTATTCCCCGAAAGGCGGCGGAGGACATCTCCGCCGCTGCCTGCGTGGAGAAGCTGGATCTATCCCGTTACGACGAATTTTATCAGAAGACCGGGCACCCCATGGTGTCCATGCTTCGTCTGCTGGAGATGGCGGCCGGGCCGGAGAGCGGCCAGTACATCCACCTGGGGGCCACCACCCAGGACGTGATGGACACTGCCCTCATGCTGGCAGTGAAGAAAATGTTCGAGCTGGGCCGGCCCAAGCTGCTGGCCATCCGGGACGCCATTTTGCATTTGTGTGAGCGCTATGCGGATACCCCTATGATGGGGCGTACCCATAATATCCAGGCCCTGCCCATCACTTTCGGCTACAAGGCCGCCGTCTGGGCCGACGAGTTGCAGCGGGCTATCGACCGGCTGGATCAGAGCCGGGAACGTGTCCTGGTGCTTCAGCTCTCCGGCGCTGTGGGCTCCATGGTGTCCTTTGGAACGGATGGAGACGCTCTTCAGGCCCGCATGGCGGAGGAGCTGGGGCTGGGCGTGCCCGGCATCTGTTGGCACGTAGCCCGGGATCGCTTCGCCGAATTTTCGGGAGAGCTGGCCCTTATCAGCGGCTGCCTGGGGCGCATTGCGCAGGAGGTCTATCTGCTGATGGGTACCGAGACTGCCGAGCTCAGTGAGCCCTGGGCCGAGGGGACGGTGGGTTCCTCCACCATGCCCCACAAAATCAACCCCACCGCCTCCCAGCACATGATGAGCCTGGCCCGGGACATCCGTTACCACAACGGGGCTGTCCAGGAGATGATGTGGGTGGACCACGAACGCAACCTCATGCACTTCGCGGGGGAGCGGGAACACATCGAGGCCGGCCTTCTGGCCGCCGCAGAGCTGCTGGATCGGGCGGAGACACTCCTCTCGGGCCTGCGGGTCAACGAGGGGAATATGTGGGCCAACCTGAACCGGCTGGGCGGCCTGACCCAGTCAGAGCACGTGATGCTGGAGTTGGGCCGCGCCATCGGCAAGCAGCATGCCCACGAGCGCATCAACCACATCGCCGTGGACGCCTTCCAGAACGGGAAGAACTTTGAGACGGAGCTGTGCCGCGATCCGGTGGTATCCCAGCACCTGACCGCGGAGCGCATCCACACCCTGCTGGATCCTCTGCAGTACCTGGGACAATGTCCCGAACTGGCCCGGCGGACAGCAGAGAAGCTGAAAAAACGGAAATGAGTGATGAGCATATGACCCCAATCGCGGAGGAAAGCCTGAAGTTTCACTTTGAAAAAAAGGGCAAAATCGAGGTGGTGTCCACTGTTCCGGTGAAGGACAGGCACGACTTGTCGGTGGCGTATACCCCCGGCGTGGCACAGCCCTGCCTGGAGATCCAGAGGGACGTGGACAAGAGCTATGAGCTGACCCGGCGGTGGAACCTGTGCCTGGTGGTCACCGACGGCTCGGCAGTGCTGGGCCTGGGGGATATCGGTCCCGAGGCGGGCATGCCGGTGATGGAGGGTAAGGGCGTCCTCTTCAAGGAATTCGGCGGGGTGGACGCCTTCCCCCTGTGCATCAGGAGCCATGACGTGGACGAGATTGTGCGTACCATCCAGCTCATCTCGGGCTCCTTCGGGGGCGTGAACCTGGAGGACATCGCGGCCCCCCGGTGCTTTGAAATTGAGAAAAAACTGAAGGAGTGCTGCGATATCCCCATCTTCCACGACGACCAGCACGGCACGGCCGTAATCACCCTGGCCGGGCTGACCAACGCCCTGAAGGTGGTGGATAAGCAGTTTGACGAGGTCAGAATCGTGATGAACGGCGCTGGCGCGGCGGCCATCGCCATCGCCAGGCTGCTGCTGGCGGCCGGGGCGAAGGACATCACCCTGTGCGACCGCAGCGGGGCCATCTATGAGGGCCGGGAGCAGGGCATGAACCCCATCAAGGAGGAGCTGGCCCGGGTGACCAACCTGGAGAAGCGTCAGGGCAGCCTGGCGGATATGCTGGTGGGGGCGGACGTGTTCATCGGGGTGTCCGCACCGGGAGCGGTGACCACGGAGATGGTGAGGACCATGAACCGGGACGCCGTCATTTTCGCCTGCGCCAACCCCACCCCCGAGATTTTCCCCGACGAGGCCAAGACCGGCGGTGCGGCGGTGATCGCCACTGGCCGCAGCGACTTCCCCAACCAGATCAACAACGTGCTGGCATTTCCCGGCATCTTTCGGGGCGCCTTCGACGTGCGTGCCCGCGACATCAACGAGGAGATGAAAGTGGCGGCAGCCAAGGCCCTGGCGGGGCTGATCTCCGATGAGGAGCTCACGGCCGACTACATCATCCCCGCCGCTTTCGACCCCAGGGTGGGCAAGGCCGTGGCCGCCGCCGTGGCCCAGGCCGCCCGCGACTCCGGCGCGGCCCGTATCTGAGGAGGTGCGCTATGCTTGCGACGCTGTTGGAGATACACCCGGTGACTGAGCGTGACACCCGTTATGTCTTTCATTGTCCAGCCGTGGCTCAGGCCGCCCGGCCAGGGCAGTTCGTGGAGCTGAAGCTCACCGATGGCTTCCAGACCCCCTTCCTGCGGCGGCCCATCAGCCTGTTTGACACCGACGGAAAGGATACCTTTTCCCTGCTGGTGCGATCCGTGGGGCGGGGTACGGAATGGATGCGGACATGGGAGCCCGGCCGCACAGTGGACGTACTGGGCCCGCTGGGCCGCGGCTTCTGGTGGAATCCGGGCATGAAAACATGTGTACTGGTGGCTGGCGGTATCGGCTTGGCCCCTCTGGAACTGCTGATCCGCCGGCTGTTGGAGGAGGGACTACAGGTTCGCCTGCTCTTCTCCCCCCGGCGGGATCACCAGTTGCTGGAGGCCCTCCCCCTGCGTGAGCAGTTGGAGATTGCCGAGTCGGAAAACCGCTCTACCCTGACTGCCGCGCTGGAACCCTTGCTGGACGGTGCGGACATCCTCTTTGCCTGCGGACCGGAAGGCCTTCTGGAAACCGCTGCCCGGACAGCCGCCGCCCACGGTATACCCAGCCAGCTCTCCATGGAACGCCGTATGGCCTGCGGCATCGGCATCTGCCTTGGGTGTGCCATTGCCATCCGCGCAGACGGGCGCCTGACCTATCAGAAAGTCTGCAAGGACGGCCCTGTCTTTGCTGGAGAGGAGGTGGCCTTCGATGAAAACCCTTGAGGTGAAGCTGGGACGGGCACGCTTCCGCAATCCGGTGTTCGGGGCCTCCGGCTGTACTGGACACGGATACGAGCTGGCCCCCTATACGGATCTCTCACGCTATGGCGCAGTCACATTAAAGACCTTTACCCCCGCTCCCAGGGTGGGAAACCGCCCCCAACGGGTGTGCGAGGTGCCCTCTGGAGTGCTCAACTCTATCGGCCTGCAGAATCCAGGAATGGAGGCCTTTTTTGCGGATATCATGCCCAAGGTGCTGGATGCATTGGACAGGGATCAGATCATCGTCAGCGTGGGCGGCGACACGGTGGAGGACTATGTAAACCTGTGTCAGAAGGTTCAGGAGCGCTTTGGAAGAAGAATCGCTGCACTGGAGCTCAACGCCGCCTGCCCCAATGTGACACATGGCGCAGGGTTCTATAGCCGGGATCCCGAGGCCGCTTCCACCCTGGTATCTGCGGTTCGTTCCGCCACGGAGCTACCCGTGTTCGTCAAGTTTAACACCAACTTCCAGAACTATCTGGAGGTGGCCCAGGCCATCGAGGCTGCTGGGGCCGATGCCCTCTATACCACCAATACCCCGCTGGGCATGAAGATCGACTGGCGTACCCGGCGGCCTGCGCTGGGTAACGGCCAGGGGCCCATCTGCGGCCCGGCGATCCGGCCCATAGGTGTCCTGCGTACCTGGGAACTCTACAAGCGCATTCATCTGCCAATTATCGCCAGTGGTGGCATCTGTACCTGGGAGGACGCGCTGGAGTACATCCTGGCCGGCGCCTCTGCCGTCGGCGTGGGCAGCGCCCAGTTTGTCTATCCGGATGCCGCCGGCACTATTCTGAGCGGCCTGGAACAGTATGTCCTGGAACAGCGCCTGACCAGCCTTCTAGATCTGGTGGGTACGGCACAAGAGACGCTGGGGAATTAATCTGCCCCACACTTGCTTTGGCTTCTTGCTCAAACAGACCAATAGGTCAGGCATCGACATGAAGGAATGCCGCCTGCTTGGCCACCGGCTTCCACTATGTACTATGACAGCCCCTGTAATATTTGGCCTAATGACGCTGGGTCTGCAGTTGTCGTCGGCGCAGTTTTACCACTCCCGGGCAGGGGCAAGCAGGGCGCCTGGCTTGCCGCAAGCGGCAGCCTGGCGCATTTGCGGACGCACCCGCACCCATTCCGGAAGGGGGCAGATGACCCAGGGAAGCCCCTGTGTGCCGCTTTCAGGGCGGGGATGGGGACCCGTGGCCCCTGCCGCCCAGTTTCGGCGGTGTTGCGCCGCGTGTGGGCAGAAAGTGAAAACCAGGAGGGCCGGGACAGTCCAGCGCCCCTTGGGGCAATATCAATTACAGAGAAAGAGCGCCTCCAGGAAGTCCGTTTTTGGCTCCCTGGGGGCGTTCAATTTTAGTACTAGGATAAAGGGCCGACGTCGGTTCACCGACATCGGCCCGGTCACACAGTCACGCCGAGCGGGCCGGTGGAGCTGGACGATTTGACGTTGATAGAGAAAGCCAAGAGGGGCAAGGGCGGGGCGCAGTTTGCCGCACTGTGGGCCGGGGATGCCACAGGCTACCCTTCGCAATCGGAGGCCGATATGGCCCTGTGCAACGCCCTGGCGTGGTGGACCAACGGGGACGCGGGGCGGGTGGATCGCCTTTTCCGTCAATCCGGCCTGATGCGGGAGAAGTGGGACAGGCCCCAGGCGGGCAGTACCTACGGAGCAATCACAGTCGAGAACGCAGTGAGCACCCGCGCCGGAGGGTATGACCCTGCGGAGTACCGGCAGCAGGAAGAGGCGGGGGCCTTTTCTCCAGCAGGGGGCGGCGGGTACGCTTTTGCTCCTTTTGAGCCGTTTACACCCCCAGACATACCCAAACTCCCCGCGTTCCCTGTGGAGTGCCTGCCGCCCGTCCTGCGGGACATGGCGCAGGCGGCGGCGGTCAACCTACAGGTGGCGGTTGATATGACAGCGGTGGCTGGTCTGGCGGTCATGGCGTTGTGCGTCCAAGGGAAATTCATGATCAATCCTAAGCCCGGTTGGATGGAGCAGCTGAACCTGTACGCTGCCGTTGTGGCCCGTCCCTCAGATAGAAAGACCCCGGCCCTTGCTCTCATGTCGCGCCCTGTGTACGCCTTTGAGAAAGAGGGAAATGAGCGCCGCGCCCCCCTGGTGGAGGAGTACCGAACGAAACGTGAGGTGCTGGCCAAGAAGATCGCCAACCTGAAAGAACTGGCCGCGAAGCCCACACCGTCAAAAGGAAAACCGGTCACCCTGGACGATATCACGGAGCTGCAGTATGAGCTTGCTGACCTGGAGCGGGAGGCTGTGAAGCCCCTGCGCCTTTTGGCCGATGATACCACCCCGGAAGCCTTGGCCTCCCTCATGGCGGTGAACGACGGCAAAATGGGTATTGTCTCCGATGAGGGCGGCGTTTTCGATATTCTGGCCGGGAAGTACAGCAACGGCAAGGCGAACATGGATGTGTTCCTAAAGTCCTACACTGGCGCGCCCCTTCGGATAGACCGAAAGGGCAGACCGCCCGAAACCATAGACCACCCCACATTGACAATGCTCCTCATGGTGCAGCCTGTGGTGCTGGAGGCCATCATGGGCAATCACGACTTCGCCGGGCGCGGCTTCCTGGCCCGCCCCCTGTACGCCCTGCCTGTCTCCACTGTGGGCCGCCGGGTTTATGAATCTGCGCCTATCCCGCCACAGATTGAGGGGGCTTATAGCCTGCTGGTGCAAACGCTCCTTGCTATCCAGAATATAGGGGAGGCGCGGATTATCAAGGTAACGCCGGAGGCGCACCAGGAGGCAAAGCGGTTCTTTGAAGCCCTAGAGCCCCGGCTTGCAGACGACCTGGGAGACCTGGGGGATCTGGAGGGCTGGGGCGGCAAGTATCACGGTCAGGTGATGCGCATAGCGGGGATTCTCCACTGTTGCCTCTACGCCCAGCAGGCCGCGCAGGTGCCTTTGACGGCGGAGACGATGCAGGCGGCGGAGACCATCGGGGAATACTTTCTTGCCCACGCGCGGGCGGCGTTTCAGATTATGGGTATCACTGAGGGACAGGACACCAAGGATGCAAAGTACATCTTGAAGCGCCTGGAGGCGGACGGCAGGACAGAGATAAGCAAGCGTGATCTGTACCAGCTCTGCAACGGAAAATTCAAGGACGTTGATAGCATGGATCCGGGCCTAAACGTGCTGACAGGTAGAGGCTATGTCCGCATAGATAAGGTAAAGACTGGCGGGAGGCCGACAGAAAAAATCTACATCAACCCCAAATTGCAAAAGGTTCAATAATTGCAAAAGCCCTGGTATTCATGATTTGAAAGAGGCTTTTGAACCTTTTGAACCTATTGCAATTCTAAGGAGGCTATGAGAAATGAGCTGTTACAGGACGTGCCCCCATTGTGGGGCGCACATCGACCCTGAAAGCGCCGTCCATGCAGGCCCCCCTCCCCCTCATTTTGTGGAACAACGTGCCCAGTGAGACCGGCGTGTGGAGTACCATTTTCCTCTCCGCGGGCGTATACCCCCCCCACCAGCGCCTCAAACCTGAGAAGAGCAGGCGACACCACAAGCGCCCCTGCACATACACACATCCCCCTAAATGGGTTCTACCCCCCTTTCTCAAAAAACCGCTCTATTGGAAAGAGTTCCCCCCTCCGGTCACTTTCCCCCCATTGCTCCCGCTCGGAGGGTGGGGGGAGGCACAAAAGAAGACCCGGCAGCACTCAGCCGCCGGGCCCCATTGGGCGCGCCCTCCTTGTAAAGTCCCCGCCGGTCAAAGGCCCGGCTAGGATACCACGGCCCACCAGCTTGAAGATGCGCCGCTGCGCTTCCGGCCTCAACTCTTTGAGTACATGATCCACCCCGTCCAGGGTGAGGGTGAAATCTACAGACCAGCTACCCTTCATGGGCGTTCTCCCCGTTACTGTTGCTCCGTTCTTCCAATATTGAATCGATCGCTTCCCGCATCTCACGGTTGAGCGACCACAGGTAATTGTTTGCCCCGTAAAGGGCCTCGGCGCACTCCTCCATCACTCTGGTTCCCGATTCCATACATACCTGAACCGCATCTATCAGGCGGATGGCACAGGTGAGACGATACTGGGCATTGTCCAGCATCTGCATTGGATACTTCATGTTTTTCTCTCCCCCTATCTTGCATTTCTGGAGGGGGCCGTGGTACAATGTCTTTGACCTCCTCCGGGTGGTTGTGTGGGCTCTCATATCCTCTTGTTTTGGTCGGCTGGGATATGGGGGCCTTTCTCATGCCACGACAAAACGCCGGGTCATGCTGGTGCGGGTGAAGCGGGCCGCTACCTCCGGCAAGGCCGCTCTCAGGGCCGCAGCGTCCAGCCTGGAGGCCGTGACGGGCTTCCATGTCACTTTGTATTCCCCTGCCCGCAGCTCCTCAGAATCGCCCATGTGGGCCTTGATAGCGTCCTTGATTCCCTCGGCCTCTGCCTGGGCCTCCTCAATCAACTGCTGGAGCTGGCGCAGCTCCCGGATCTTCATTTCCAGTTCGTTGGTGCTCATGGTGTCAACCTCCTTGCAAAATAAAACAGACGGCACCGAATACCGGCACCGTCTGCTGTGGGTTAGGGTTTAGTTTGCTTTGTCCAATGGGAACTTGATGATGTAGCCTGCTGTGTCTGCCCAACCGAGAAGTTTGTTGACTCCTTCGCGGGTCATGCTGTGTTCTTCTTTTAGCTCTGCGACATCTTCCTTTAGCCCCGCTAAATCATCTTTGATTTCTGCGATATCTGCCTTAATGGGCTCCAACAGTTTTGCAATGGCTTGCAGGTCTTTTTCATCCAACATAACGCTCACCTCATGCTGTCATTATACGGTGTCGGATATTCGGTTGTCAAGGTTCGCGTCTGAGGTGCGGGCCCCGGTACTGCGGCGGTTTCGTCTGTTTCAACGGCGTGTCGGGTTCCCGGTGCCCTTCTCCCTCTTGACAGTATAAATTATAGCATATCTTGCGCACGATAACAATTGACATCATACACAGTCTTGCGCACGATTATTTGTTTAGATTTTATCTTGTGCACGATTGACATTTATGCTATAATATTGGCATGATGGGAGGGGTGTTGGAAATTTCCCGCACCCCAGGAAGGAGGTCAAAATGGCGGGGAAAACCGACTATAAAAACCAATGGCAAAAGGACAATGTGGATCGAGTTAATTTAACTATGCCAAAAGGAAAGAAGGACATCATCAGGGCCCACGCAGAGACCCAGGGAGAGAGCACCACGGGCTTTATCAACCGGGCTATCGACGAGACTATGGAGCGGGATAACGCCGCTTCTGGGGGCGCTGGGAGGGTATGAGGTGTGCCCTGCATGGTGCCCTGACCTGATGGATGTGAGCTGTGGGCCCTGTACCTGTATTGATACTCCTGCCAGGGGGTGTGGGGGTAGCGGAAAAGCAGGGGGGTAGCGGAAAAAAGGGTATAGGGGTGTTCTTACATCCCCTGTCCTACAATAAAACAGCACTGAAAAAGCACACTGATAATAGTGCATCATACCTCCTTGACAAACAGGGGGTTATACCGGTTTTATGTCTCTTTCAGTGCAGAAAATAGGGGGACTATTATGATACCTTACTACAAGCGGCGGGCAAATCTCAAATGGGACAGGCGCAATCTGGTAACTGTGGGTTGCAAGGTGAAAAGGCTTGAAGCACAAGCATTTCAGGCATATTGCAAAGAACTGGGAAAAACGCCCTATACTGTACTCAGGGAATTTATTATGATGTGCATTCCCGATAGGTAGGCAGCTTATTTTACAAAAAGGAAAAGCCCCAGGCATAGCGCCCAGGGCTTGACCCTTTTTGACCCTTCAAAATACCCTTTAGCCGACAATCCAGGCTTTACTACCCTTTACAGTTATTGAATCTTCTAATATGAAAAGCTGGAGAATAAGCGGTATTTTACGTTTATTTACTAAGAAAAAACGTTAATTTCTAATTCAAATCCCTCCTTCTCCGCCAAGAGAAAAGCCTGGAACTGTAAGGTTTTACGGGGATTTTATGTCTGATTCTCTTTCCGGGGCGAATCGCCGCGGGGACGGCGGAACGAGGGGAGAATTTCCGGGGCCTCGTCCTTCCGCACTTCTCCGCCCGCCGCCCTCCAGCCGGCCATAAACACGTTGAACAGGAGTACGGAGACCGTGCTGTTCCAGATGTCAAAGGACTTGGAGTGCAGATAGTCCACATAGGCCGCGTGGAAGGGGCTGTCCTGCCCGGGGCATGGATTGGTACGCATCTCATATCACCTCGGAGAGAGAATAACACAGACAGGCCGCGGGCGGAAGCATCCGGGAGGCCGTAAAAGCAACCTGTCAGGTTGTATGGCGCCCTCAGCCCCGGGGGCGGTTCTGTGTATACATGAAACAAAAAACACGATATTTTGCGTTCTATGCCATTGCGCATAAAAAAGTCAACAATTTTAAGAGTAAAATCCTTGATTAAGCTTTTCCGCCCTGGTGTTAGCAGCGCTTGGGGCGGTATTTCTTGCTTTGTGTCAGTTGATATGGTATTCTGTCTTTGGCGCTACCCGCAACGGTAGGCGGTTGGCCTCTCCATTCCCGGAGGGGACTTCTTGCCCCCTCCAGTGAGAGGGGGTGGTGCTTATGCTTACATACTCAGAGCTGTTTCAGTTCTGCCTTGTGGTCATCGGCATCATTGGCCTGTTTTTTCAGGCCACAAAAAAGAAGTAACCGCCCAGCCTCCCAAGCCAGCGGTTACTTCTGTAATCTAAGCTGAGGGGCCAACCGTCTGCCGGTAGCGCCCTCTTTCTGTATTCAGTATAGCCGCCATAGCTTAAATTGTCAAGGCTCCGCCTCTTCAAAGCCCTAAAATGCGCCCTTGTCCCAGAGCTTCCCATGCGATCCTTGTGTGCGTCAGCTTTTTCTCCATTCACTCCGCCTGATTTCTTCCATTACTTTCTTCCTTAATAAAACAGACGGCACCGAATACCGGCACCGTCTGGCTGTGTACGATTTAGTTGGCTTTCTTCAAGGCTGCAATCTCGCGGGAGTGCTTCTTGACCATTGCCTCCAGGGTATCGAGGCGACCATCAATTATGTCCAAATCATCGTCAGTTGCCACGTGACACAAAGCCGCTTCCTGCTGTTCTCCCAACAGTTTAAAGTGCTTTTTAAACTCTGCATCCATCAATGCGGCTGCACCTTGCATAATTCGGTGTTCCGCTTGGGCGACTTCATCACGGACAGTTTCCTTTAACATTGTGGCGATTGCTTGCAGGTCTTTTTCGTCCAGCATGTGGCTCACCTCTTGTTGTCATTATACGGTGTCGGATATTCGGTTGTCAAGGTTCGCGTCTGAGATGTGGCCCCGGTACTGCGGCGGTTTCGTCTATTTCAACGGCGTGGCGGGTTCCCGGTGGCCTTCTCCCTCTTGACAGTATGAATTATAGCATATGGGGTCGGATATTTGTGCGGTTTATATCTGGTCGGATATTGCTTTTTGTGCTATAATGCTGGCATGCTGGGAAAGGTGCCCCCAAAATTGGGGGTTCCCCCGAAAAGGAGGAAGGAAAGTGAGCGAAGAAAAGCCTCGCACAACAGAAGCGCAAAAAAGAGCAAAGAGAAAGTATATGGAGAAGTTTGTGGAGGTCAAGGTCAGAATGACCCCGGAGCGGCGAAGCGCCGTCCAGGCCCACGCGGAGGCTCAGGGAGAGAGCACCACAGCCTTTATCAACCGGGCTATCGACGAGGCTATGGAGCGGGATAACGGCGCTTCCGGGGCCGCTGAGGACGGAGAAAAGCCCCAGGCATAGCGCCCAGGGCTTGACCCTTCAAAATACCCTTTCGCCGGTAATCCAGGCTTTACTACCCTTTGCAGTTCTTGTCCGCCCTGTTCCCATGCTTTCGGCGCACATGGCATGCGGCGTACTTGTTGGAAAAGCAGCCTGTCAGGCTGTATGGCGCCCTCAGCCCCGGGGGGGCGCGCCGAAGTACTCCTCCACAAAGTCCACCCGGTCCACGGTGAAGGTCCTGCCCCTCAGGTATTCCAGCGCCCCCGCGCTGGTGGGGAAGGTGAAGGTGAGCTTATAGGAGTACAGGGCCTGGAAGGAGCGGCCGTACCTCTTGTTGTCCCGCTCGCGGCCGTACTTGCCGTCCCCCAGCAGGGGGTGCCCGGCGGCGGCGAACTGGGCCCGGATCTGGTGGGTCCGCCCGGTGAGCAGCTCGCACTCCACCAGGGAGAGGCCGCCGCTCACCCGCAGGGTCCGGTATAAGGTGGCGGCCGTCCGGCCGCCGGGGACGGGCCGGGCGTGGACTGTCACCTGCTTTTTGGCCTCGTCCTTGAGCAGAAAGCCCTCCAGCCTGCCGGAGGGGGGCGTCATCCGGCCGTGGATGACGGCCAGGTAGAGCTTGGCGATCTCCCGGTCCCGGATCTTCTGGTTGAGGATGCGCAGGGTCTCGGCGTTCTTGGCGGCGATGACGATGCCGCCGGTGTTGCGGTCGATGCGGTTGCACAGGGCGGGGGTAAAGGCGTTCTCCCACTTGGGGTTCCACTCCCGCTTCTGGTAGAGGTACGCCTGAATGTGGTTGATGAGAGTGTTGACCTTCTCCGTCTCGTCGGCGTGTACCACCAGCCCTGGCCGCTTGTCCAGCAGCATCAGGTTCTCGTCCTCGTACACGATGGTGAGACTGGGCTTGAAAAGCGTCAGGAACAGATTGTCCTCACGGGGGTTGTCGAAGAACTCGTCGTTGATGTATAATTGCAGCACGTCCCCCTCCTGGAGCCGCTGGTCACGCTGGGCCCGTGCGCCGTTGCACTTGATGCGCTTCAGGCGGATGTATTTCTGCAGCAGTGCCGGCGGCAGAAGCGGCAGAGATTTGGACACAAAGCGGTCAAGCCGCTGTCCCGCGTCGTTTTTTCCGATGGTCAGCTCCCGCATGGGCGCACCTCCCACAATAAAATCATCGCTCCCATTGTACCCAACAGCGGAACAAATGTCAAAGGGAATTCCACGCTGGAAAAAACCGCGAAAAATATGGTGAAAAATTGCAAAAAAGGTTTGACAACCCTTGTTTTTCACGTTATAATACTATCCGTGTCATTGCGAGGTGTACTATGCTTTTGAATGTGAACAAGCTGCTGCATACGCCGGACGCCGCTCAGGATGTCCAGTTTACCATGGATCTGAGCGACATGGAGTTCGGCGGCGGCTACCCCGTGTCCCAGCCCGTCACTGTGGAAGGCAGGCTTCGGAACAAGGCTGGTGTCCTGCTGTGTACGCTGGAGGCAAGTACGACGCTTCACTGCGTCTGCGACCGCTGCGCAAAACCCTTCACCAAGGACAAGACCGTCACCTACCAGTGCGTGCTGGCAGAGGAACGGCAGTCCGATGATGATGAGGATATCGTGTTGCTGGAGCATGACGAGGTGGACTTGGGCGAAGTGGCTCGCACTGCGTTTATCCTTGAGATGGACACGAAAAACCTCTGCTCACCGGACTGCAAGGGCTTATGTCCCGGCTGCGGCGCGGATCTGAATGTGGAACCGTGCCGGTGTAAGAAGGCGGTTGATCCGCGTCTTGCCAAGCTGGCCCAGCTGTTGGAGGATCGGTAAGCGGAAGCTGAACTATTATACTACTGCTCACGGCAGTTAAAAGACCAAGGAGGTGTCAACATGGCAGTCCCTAAGGGAAAAGTATCCAAGCAAAG